>Ga0206919_1106_pt1 | contig 20080 bp, 19 predicted proteins | sample Alteio_BWOrgHeat_67_FD_152962 | JGI IMG/M metagenome (GOLD analysis project Ga0206919, IMG submission 152962) | Enriched cells from forest soil in Barre Woods Harvard Forest LTER site, Petersham, Massachusetts, United States -... | ecosystem: Environmental > Terrestrial > Soil > Temperate forest >... | reverse complement strand
CGTGATCGTGCCGATCTTCTCCAGCAGGTTTCCGAGATCTCTTCAGAGAAATATCTAGAATTACAACAGGCGGGCTATCGCTGGATAGAACAGAACACAACTCTCAAGCGAGCTGAGGAATTCTTGAAACTGTATCGACAGTTTCGTCCGTAGCCTGGTGGCAAAAGTCCCTTATGGAAATTAGCAAGCGAACGTTCGGTCTTGATTTCTTAAGGGCAGGAGCGGTTATGAGTGTGGTTGTCTCACACGGATGGAACCTGGTTCCTCCTGCCGGTCGAAAGCTCATCGAGGGATACCTCGTATTGCCCGCTTATTTTGGTGTCGAATTATTCTTTGTTTTAAGCGGTTTTCTTATTGGGTCGATATTACTGAAGGAAAAGCATACCAGCAGTTTTACAGCGCTTCGGAAGTTTTGGATCCGGCGCTGGTTTCGAACTTTGCCCAACTATTATTTGGTCATATTGCTGACACTCCTTGCCGATATTGTTCTGGGTCATACCGAGGAGTTGCATCGACGGGATTTACTGGATCTCTTATTCCTACAAAACTTTGCATGGGCGCATAGTCGATTTTATGGAATTTCCTGGAGTCTGGCGGTGGAAGAGTGGTTCTATCTCCTCTTTCCTCTGGGGGTATTACTCCTCCGTAAGTGGAAGTTCCCATTCGGTATCGCCTTTGTTGGTGTTACCGTTCTCTTCATCCTCGGTCCCACTCTGGCCAGGATTGTGGCATCACAGATACGCCCAGATTTATTCTTCGACGCTCATTACTGGAAAATTGTTGTATTTCGGCTTGATGCCGTGATGTATGGTGTCCTGGCCGCCTGGCTCAAGCAGGTTTTTCCACAAGGCTGGTCGGCTCAACACTTTGGCCTGTTGTTTCTTTCCTTTTTAATCCTCTGCGGAGTAACCACCTGTTTTGTCTTAGGGAGACAATTACCGGCGATAGTGTTCAATATCTTGATCTGCCCTCTCACCTCATTGGGTTTTGCTCTTTCATTACCGTTCTTTGATCGTTTGGATAGAAAACCCTTCGGCCCGTTCGCCGGATTGATTGGTCGTGTGGCTCTGTATTCCTATTCAATTTATCTCATTCATCCAATAATATGCGATGGTTTGGAATATCTTACTGTGAAGTATACACCTGGGTTTGCGATTTGCTACGCGCTTGTGGGAGTTCTCGTAATCTTGAGTTATCTTGTATCGAAAGCGCTTTTCCATTTATATGAAAAGCCAATGATGGATTTGCGTGAACGCTATTCACATGGATGAGCGAAAAAGCTTTCAATCATGTAAATTGAAAAAATGACGAACCTGCTTTTCATCTCCTCACGGCCGAATTCGTTGCGACTCATTCCTCCGGAATGATGATGATGAACCATTTTAAAGAAAAATAATGATGAAAGTATTGGTTACTGGTGCTGCTGGTTTTATTGGATCTCATGTTGCAGATCACTGCCTGGATTTGGGCATGGAGGTTGTCGCCACCGATGATCTGTCGGGAGGTTATCGTGAGAATGTTCCAGCGAAAGCCATCTGGATTCAAGGTGATCTAAAGGATCCGTCGTTTGTCAGTTCTCTCTGGAGTCAGGGCAACTACGATTATGTCTATCATCTGGGAGCCTATGCAGCCGAAGGTTTGTCTCATTTTATTCGTCGCTACAATTATCAGACTAATCTTGTAGCCTCGATAAACCTAATCAATGAAGCTATCAAACATCAGGTGAAGTGTTTTGTTTTTACTTCCTCTATCGCTGTATACGGGAAAAACCAGCTTCCCATGACCGAGGACCTTTCTCCTCAACCTGAGGATCCCTATGGAATCTCCAAGTATGCTGTGGAACTGGATCTTAAGGCGGCTCATGAAATGTTTGGGTTAAACTATATCGTCTTTCGTCCTCATAACGTCTATGGGGAACGCCAGAATATTGCGGATAAGTATCGTAATGTGATTGGGATCTTCATGAATCAGCTTTTGCAGGGCCAGTCTATGTCAGTGTTCGGGGATGGAAAACAGACCCGTGCCTTTTCTCATGTGGATGATGTGGCACCGATTATTGCCCGCAGTGTGAATGTTCCCGGGGCCTATAACGAGGTGTTTAATGTCGGGGCAGACCATCCTTATACCATCCTCGAGTTAACAAAAGAGGTCGCTCGGGCATTAGGCAAGCCTTGCAACGTGAACCATCTTCCTGCACGGAATGAGGTGGTTCATGCCTTCTCCGATCATAGCAAAGTGGCCCGGATCTTTGGCGAACATACGCCGGTGAGTCTGCAGGCAGGTATCGAACGGATGGCCCGCTGGGTTCTCGCGCACGGCCCATGCCAGCCAGTCAGATTCGATAATATCGAAATCGAAAAAAATCTTCCCCCAAGCTGGAAATGAGAAAAGATAAAAATCTGAAATCGAGAAATCTAAAAATTGATGGTGTGAGGGCAGTTTACCCGCAGATTACGCAGATTTTCGCAGATGATCTGTTGTTGGGGGTTACATAAAACATAATCATTCCACAGGAATGCTTGGTTTTTTGGAGTGCGGTGGCGATGACACCGCTTTGTCCCCGGGGCCAACATTTTGTTGGCGCAATTACATGAATCCGTTAGGGACGATTTTCCCATGAGACGGTACTGGATTTAAAATAGGTGTTCATAAAGGCAAAAAATGGTCGCCCCTACCCCATAAATCTGCGAAAATCCGCGTAATCTGCGGGTAAAATTCCGCCCCCTCTACATGACGGTTTCGGTTATTATTTCAAATTTCAATGGAGCACGATTCTTGCCCAAGCTCCTCGACTCGTTGTGTGGCCAACAGGGCGTGAACTTGGAGATCATTGTTGTCGACCGTCAGAGCCGTGATGACTCATTGCAAATCCTGAATCGGTATCCTGACGTCAGGGTATTGAATGAACCACCGGAGTCTGGTCTGGTGAGTGGATACCATCGAGGGTTTCTCGGCTCCTCGGGCGATCTCCTGTTTTTTTGCAATGAGGATATGTGGTTTGAACCGGATTGTATTTCCAGATTGGCGGCCAGAATCGATTTAGAACAACGGATTGGAATCGTCGATCCCTGGCAGTGGACTTATGATGGTCTTACACTGCTACATGCCGGTGTTCGTTTTCGACCATCGAGCTGGGACATGATCAGCCCCTATCCCAATCGGACTGTTGAGTTTCTGCACCAGCTCTCACCCGGTGATATCATTCCGATTCCCTGCGCGGGAGCGGTGCTGATTCATCGAAAGGTCTATGTAGAGTTGGGGGGATGGGACACCAGTTTCTTTTTGAATGACGAGGATACGGATCTGGCTCTGAGAGCTTGGCTAAATGGCTGGAGATGTGTCACGGAGCCGCAGGCCAGGGTCTATCATGCCGTGGGAGCCTCCAACTCTCAAACGATTCCAAGTCTCAGTCAGAGCGTTGGTCAACGTCGCTACGTCTCAACTTTGGCCAATAAGGCGATTATCGCGTACAAGTATTTCTCAGTCCCTTTACAATGTGTGATCCTGATTTTTTGGGCTCTGCGCCTTATCAATAACCTATTTAAGGGCCGTTGGAAGTTCGTTCAATGGGATTGCCTGGTCTGGAAAGAGATTCAGTCGCGTAAGGCCGCAGCCGTGCAGTTCCGTGAACAAGCGAAGATGAAGTTCCCAGGGGAAAACTTCTTCCTGGTTCCCGAGTTCCAGGCTCAGTCTCTCGAGTCGGCTGGGGGAAAAATTCAAAAAACCGTTTAATCTGTGGATAAAAGTTTCCCCCCCCTCCCTGTCTCCAGGGTTCCCGTAAGAGACCTTCCTTTCAAGCGGCTCGTGTTTCTGACCGACTCGCTTGAACTTGGTAAAAGTGGTGTCGGAGATGTCACCCGTCATCTCGCCGCCGAGCTATCCCGACGAGGTCATTATGTCCTCCTGCTGTCGATCAACGATCGGTCCTATCATTCAGAGACCCCATTTTTTGAGTCTCTAGATGAGGGGAGGATCAGGTTGGGGCGGTTCTCCAATGCGCTCCCTTGGAAGTCTCGTGCTCCCATCATTCGCAGATTAATCACGGAGTTTCAGCCCGACTTAATCAGCCTTCAATTTGTTTGTTACGGTTACGAAACACGTGGACTCACTTTTTTTATTAATCCATGGATTCAACGTCTTTTGGAGGGTTTCACAACGCAGATAATGTTTCATGAACTCTGGATTGGCCAAAACTTGGATGCTACCTTCAAGGAGAGGGTATTTAAATGGCTTCAATCCCAGGCTGTGTTGGCTCTTCTTAGACGGATTCAGCCCAAAATGGTTCATGCAAGCAATCCCACCTATGTCGATATCCTCCACGATTTCGGCATTTCTGCCAAATGTTTGCCTCTCCCATCCGCTATCTCAATCGCTCCAATGAAGGATCAGGAATGGTTTTATCAGCATGTCGCAACCAATCAGACGAATCTTACTGCGATCAATCGATCAGAATATTGGTTATTTGGCTTCTTCGGCACCCTACATCCCATTTGGCCACCCGAACCATTTCTTTCTTATGTGCGTCAAGCCGCTGAACAAAGTGGCAAGGTTCCCATCTTCTGTGCGATCGGTCATCTGGGTGCCGGTGAACCGTTATGGGATCGACTTTCCCAGGAACATGGCACCTGGAGTAAATGGGTGAAATTTGGGGTTCAACCCGAACAACGGGTCTCACAGTTTTTTCAGGAGATAGATTATGGCGTTGCGACAACTCCATGGCAGATCATCGGAAAAAGCAGCTCGGCAGTTACCATGCTCGAACACGGGGTGCCCGTCATCGTCAACCGATCTGTCCAATTCCGATCGGGTGCCGAGTATACGGTATCACCCGATCCTTTGCTCATCCGGATGGATTCATCCCTTCCACAAGTACTTCTTCAGGGACGTAGTCGTGGAGTTCCTCAGGAAAGAACTCCATCCGTGGCCAGTCAATTTCTTGAGGACTGTTTTGGAGGATTGAAAGAAAAGACGTAAGAGGGAACATATCGCCACAAAAGAACTCAAAGAAACACATAGAAAACGAGGACATTCTTTGGATTTAAATGCCAATACATTTCATAAATTCTTAATCTGTGAAAATCTGTGTAATCTGTGGATAAATCGTCTCCGGTTTTTAGGTTAATATGGAATCCAGTCTAAAAATTTTAATTAGTTCCCATAACTTTTATCCGATGGTGGGAGGGATCGAAACTGTCACGGAAATTATAGCAGGGCAGTTTATGAATTGGGGGCATGAGGTGAAGGTAATCACTCAGACCCCTGGGGAGGATGCCCGTCAGTTTCCTTATCCCGTTTTGCGGCAGCCCTCTAGCATCCAAATATTTGAGGCGGTCCGTTGGTGTGACGTTTTTCTTCACAACAATATCAGCCTCCAAACGGCCTGGCCGCTATTGATCGTACGTCGACCGTGGATTATTGCTCATCACGTCTGGATCCATCGCCCTTCCGGCCAACGGTCCTGGCAGGATAAGTTGAAGAGAATGGTTCTGCGGTTCGCGACAAATCTTACCATCAGTCGGTCGATCTCTGAAGCCCTACCCGTCGAATCCCAGGTAATTGGAGATCCCTATCGTGACGATCTATTCCGCCAGATTCCGGGTGTGAAACGCGATCGGGAACTAATTTATTTAGGAAGGCTTGTTTCGGACAAAGGGGTGGATGTTCTGTTGCAGGCGATGATTAGATTCCGTGAGAATGGGGAGAGGTGGAGATTAACAGTCGTTGGCGATGGCGAGGAAAGAGAACGATTGGAAAATCTCTGCAGCGAGCATCAGCTTGAGGAATGGGTAAGTTTCATTGGGACTAAAAGAGGAGAGGAACTGGTCGAACTGCTCAATCAACACCAGATTCTTGTTATCCCATCCCGATGGGAAGAACCGTTTGGCATTGTTGCCCTGGAGGGAATTGCCTGTGGGGGTCTGGTCATTGGCTCTGCGAAAGGGGGATTAAAGGATGCGATCGGTTCCTGTGGCCTGACATTCAGCAATGGGAATGTCGATGAACTGGCCGCTGGTATTTCAAGACTGATGCATGATCCGGAGTTGGCGGCCGCCTGTCGGTCTGAGGCTCCACGACATTTGGCAAACTTTACTCGCGAGGCAGTTGCACAGCGGTATCTCAATATCCTGATCCAGCGTAGTCGGAAATCTGCGTAACCCCCGACCGACATAGCCATGCGACGGAGGGAGCAACTTTACCCACAGATTTCAAGGATTTTCACCGATTGCTTTCTATGTGGAGTGCGGTGGCCACGACACCGCTTTGTCTTGGGGGAGGAACGGGGGGCACTAGTCGGACATGGAGTCGAGGCTCTATACTCCACACAAACATAGTAGGAAACTCGAAAACGAGCTTATTTCACATGAGTGTGCTTGTAGATTCTAGAGCCTTGACCCCGGTTTCCGTGCTTATCGTGGATGATTATGCGCTCAGTTTTAAGCTCGCCGAGGCTATTCTTTCCACCGTTGGGATCCGATCCCATTACCTGATGGAAAGCAGGGGCGTGGTTGACTGGGTAGAAAAAAATCTTCCAGATCTCGTGTTGTTGGACATCACAATGCCCTCTTTGAATGGATTGGAAGTTTGCCGCCGGCTGAAAGCAAATCCAGTTACATCCAAAGTCCCAGTCATTTTTCTAACGGCCAGAGGGGCACCTGAGAGTTTATTGGAAGGGTTCGAGGCTGGTGGGAGCGACTACCTAATCAAACCATTTCAATCTGAGGATCTCATTGTTCGGGTTCAAGCACAGCTCATGAAACGAAAAATCGCATGAAATCCAAAAAGGCAAATTTTGTGATACTGGCTATACTGATTTTTGGGGCTCTATAAGCTCGGTTTCTCTGCGAGCCATGAGGGTTACAAATTAATGCTCTAGGGAGTAGCGGCTTTGAGCGATGACATATCGATCACGAAACGATATTTCACATCATTTTTTAGCATCCGTTCGTACGCTTCGTTGATCTTTTGGATTGGGATAATTTCAATATCGGAGACGATCTGGTGTTCGGTACAGTAATCGAGCATTTCCTGTGTTTCAGAAATGCCGCCGATCATTGATCCGGCCACGCTACGTCGCTGGCTGATCAGGCTGAATGGAGGGAGTGAGATGTTGTCGGTGGGAACGCCCACGCAAACCATCACGCCGTCGATCTTCAATGTATTCAGATACACAGCATAGTCGTGTGGAGCAGAGACGGTGTCGATTATCAGATCGAGTTGATTGCTCAGTGGTTTGAAGTTATCTGGATCGGAACTATGGACAAAATGATGAGCACCGAGACGTTTGGAATCGGCCTGTTTTGATTTTGACGAACTAAAGAGAGTAACTTCAGCACCGAGTGAATTGGCCAGCTTGACTGCCATGTGACCCAGGCCCCCCAGGCCTACAACGCCAACTTTGCTGCCTTTGCCAATTTTCCAATGGCGTAAAGGCGAGTAAGTCGTGATACCAGCGCAGAGCAACGGGGCGACGCCTGCGAGCGGCAACTTATCTGAAATATGGAGGGTATAGTTTTCATCCACCACGATATGTGTGGAATAACCTCCATAAGTGGGAGTTTTACCATCGCGTTCATAACCATTGTAGGTCACCGTCATGCCGTTGTTGCAGTACTGCTCGAGACCGGCATAGCACTGTGGGCATTTGCGACATGAATCGATAAAACAGCCGACACCGGCGAACTGGCCAGTCTTGAATTTTGTAACCTGTGCCCCTACTGCTGTAATGCGCCCAACAATTTCATGACCAGGTACCATTGGATAGACTGAACCCTTCCAATCGTTATGGGCTTGGTGAATATCTGTGTGGCAGACCCCGCAATACAAAATTTCAATTTTAACGTCGTGTTGGCCAACTTCTCGACGATGGATGCTAAAGGCACGAAGTGGATCCGTGGCATTATAAGCGGCATATGCGTTTATCTTCATCCTAAAGTTATAGCTGCATTCAGTTTTTAAGTTCGAGAATTATTTCATAATTCTATTTCACAAGCACCCCACAGGAATGCTTCATTTTTGGACTGTGGTGTTATCGCCACCGCACTACACATAACAAGCAATTCCCCTCAAAATCTTAAACTCATTCTTGCAAGTTCTCTAAGACTTCGCTTGTTCGCACCTAAGGGGTTGTGATTCTTGATTCCTAATATTTAGCTCGCTTTAAGACCTTGTTACCGGTAGAAAGCGAGGGAGTTTATGAAAAATCTAGCAATGATATTGGCCGTAATTATTTATGGGCTCTTTTGTATGGGATCCGGGGTAGTTTACGGAGCTGACGTTCAGATGAATTTGCCAGACGGTTCGCAGTCCGTGTTACCGGGTGAGACAGAGGGATTCAAAGGAACCTTTACAGGCGAAGTCGTTAATCCTAATTTATTTAACAAAAAGGATGCTGTACTCGCAGTCAAAGTCATTGAAGTCCTCTCCTTGGATCCCGATAACAAGACGACGTTGGATGCAGCAGGATTGACCAAAGTTTGGAAGGACAAGTTATGTGTCGTTCGGGGTCTCCCGGACATGCCTGAGATCAAGAAGGGTGATAAGATCACCATAACTGCCGCTCGGGTTGAAAAACATTTTCGCCCTACGAATATTGCTCCAACTCAGCCTGCGGTAAAGGAGTGACATTTTTTGAGGTTTGCCTGCCAGATCTCCTCGATTCTTGCTCGAAGGTAGATGGCATCTTTCCAAACATCGGGAAAAGAGGTTAATCCATAACCACCCGAAACTGGGCCGAACTCAGGACAAGCATAGAGAACCTCACCGCCCCTGGCACCCTTTAGCCAACAGGCAAGGAAGTCATCAACAAACTGAAGATAGTCTTTAAATTCAGGGGTTTCATTGCCCTTGCCATCGGTCGCAGGAATTTGGCAATGGTGACCGTTGAAGGGGCGAAAATGGACCTGGCGTGAGAGTTGGATTAAGTCGGGCCGCTCGAGAAGTCGGGGTGCATAGGGAGGACTGATATGTTTCACGACGGCGATGTGCGAATAATCCCAGCAGAAACGAATCTTTTTCCCAGTGGCCTTTTTGTAAAGGGCGGCAATTTCATAAACTTTTTCTGGCGTTTCCGTACAGGTGTCGCGATGTACCTCCAAATCGACATTGAGTCCTAACTTTTGAGCGTATGCCTCAAGCTTTAGCCAAACCTTGATGGATTCTTTCGGCAGGGTGTCATGATCGCATAGCTGGACGTTGACCCGGACTGGATTGATGGTTTTGACCTTATCCAATTTTGCTTGGTAGGTCTTGCCATTGGCGTCTACACCAGAGAGATAATCTAGACCATACCTTTGACAGCACTCCAGCGTACTCGGATCGGGAGGTGCAGCAATCGCATCAAACCCGCCACGTTTGATATGTTTAAATCTTTCTTCCAGGCTCCATTCCTTAGCTGCGGTCGGCTGGTGGATTAATGTCCAGAAGTTGACAAAGTGCTTAAGAATAGGCGCCTTTTTTTCTAAGGAATTTTTTTTCATATTATGTCAGTTGCTATTTCTCACACCGTAATCATATGCGAAAGCTAATTTTTATCTCCTGCATGTCTTCACTTTCTAAATCGAACTAAATATATGTCACCAAGACTCACTGGGAAAGTCGCCATCGTCACGGGAAGCTCCAAGGGAATTGGAGCTTCTATCGCCAAACATCTGGCCGCTGAAGGGGCTTCGGTCATTGTCAATTATGCTTCTAGCAAGGAAGGGGCAGATAAGGTTGTCGCCGAAATTACTCAAGCAGGAGGTAAAGCCCATGCAGTAAAAGCCAATGTTGCCCGGAGGGCGGAGGTCACACATCTCGTAGCCGAGGCGGTTCAAAAATTTGGTCTTATTGATGTGTTGGTGAATAACGCGGGTGTGTTCGAGTTTAAACCTTTAGGAGAAATCACAGAGGAGCACTTCCATAAACACTATGACTTGAATGTATTAGGGTTGCTTCTGACAACGCAGGAGGCTGTTAAACATTTCAATCCCGCAGGCGGGAGCATCGTTAATATTAGTTCGATAGTCAGCACAGATGCTCCTCCTGGATTGGCAGTTTACGCAGGTACAAAAGGGGCTGTCGATGTCCTCACAAAGGTGCTAACCAAAGAGTTGGGAGGGAGAAAGATCCGTGTCAACACAGTGAATCCTAGCTTGACTGAAACCGAAGGTACCCACTCATGTGGACTCATGACGGATGAAATTCAAAAAGCAGTTGCGTCGCAAACTCCACTTGGTCGCATGGGCCAACCGGAAGACATTGCCAGGGCAGTTGTCTTCTTTGCTGCCTCTGATTCATTGTTCATCAGTGGCCAACATCTGATTGTGTCCGGTGGTCAACGGTAACCTTTAATACCAGTCATGAAGTCAGTACTTGTCAGTCATCCCCTCGGCAATCAGGTCGTTCGAGCTCTAATCACACGACTGTTGCAGCACGATGCCTTGCACTCGTATTATACCACAGTTAATATTCCTCCTCAGGCTCCATGGCTTAGTCTGCTGCCTAGTAAATTTCGTCAGGAACTCTTGCGTCGCAGTTACGAGATTCCAGGCCGATATATAAAGTCTAGGTCCATACGCGAACTGGTTCGTCAAGTGAGTCAGCGTTTAGGATGGCATTCTTTGATTCTCCATGAGTCTGGTTGGGCCAGTATTGATGCCATTTACCGAGACGCCGATAAGTGGGTGGCGAGTTCCCTCAAGAAGATGGAACTTCTTCCCGAAGTTGTATACTGTTACGAAGATGCAGCCTGTGACACTTTCCGCGTGGCAGGAAAACTCGATATTAGGAGGGTTTACGAAATTACCATCGGACATTATGCCGCGGCCCAGAAAATCATGAAAGAGGAGGCCGATTCGATGCCCGAGTTTGCATCTACTATCGAAGCTTTATGGGATTCGGAAGAGAAGTTAAAGCGCAAGGACGAGGAAATTGCCCAATCAGATCACATCATTGCCAGTAGCGACTTTGTTCGTCAGACGCTTTTAGAGTCAGGTGTTGCCAGCGATAAAATTTCGGTGGTACAGTACGGTTCGCCTGATTCTCTTCCGGCTATGCCAGAGAAGAGAAATGCAGCGAAGGATCCTCTCCGCCTACTTTTTGCCGGGAGGATTGGCCAAAGAAAGGGAATTGGATATTTATTAAAGGCCATGCAGCAGCTTGACCGAAAGGACGTTGAACTAATCCTGATGGGGGAGATTGTAGGAAACCCGGAGGTTTATCGTCCCTACGAGAAGTTATTTCGTTACCAGTCTCCCCGACCTTACAATGAACTCCTATCCATGATGCAAAGTTGTGATATGCTTGTCTTGCCAACTCTATTTGAAGGTCAGGCTTTGGTGATTCTGGAAGCAATGCGGTGCGGGCTACCGATTCTTACCACTCCCAATAGTGGAGCCACCAATTTAATTCAGGATCAGATCGAAGGCTTCATCGTACCCATTCGTTCAGTGGATGCCTTGGTGGAGAAAATTCAATGGGCAGTTGATCATCGCGATCTACTATACGAAATGGGTCAATCTGCGCGAAAACGTGCCGAGAAGTGCAGTTGGGACAATTATGCAGAAGTGGTCGCTTCTTCGCTATGATTATTTTTGAACCAGGCGATATTGGAGAGAAGCAGCGCTGTGTTCGCGCCGCGAGGTTGATGGTTTGGATCTATTTCTGGCTATTGTTTGGCGAAGGGATTCTACGCAAATGGTTATTGCCAGACTATTCCGCACCCCTTGCAGTAGTTCGCGACCCTGTTCTGATTGTGGCACTTGTTCTCACGATGCGGGCACACCTGTTTCCATTGAATATATTAACCGTTAGTCTTGGTTTCGTCGCGTTTTGCAGTCTGGCGGTTGGACTACTGCCCGAAGACAATACACTATTGGTTGATATCAATGGCTTTCGCACGGATTTTCTTCACTTCACTCTTCTTGCAATCATGCCAGTCATCATGACTCGTGAGGATGTCAATCGGATGGTGAAATTTTCGATCTGGTTATTGCCCTGGATTGCGCTTCTCATGGTCATTCAATTTTATTCACCTAAAGACTCCTGGATCAATCGGTCGACAGGAATTTCAATTGAGTCGATTCAGGTTGGTGCGGATGTCGATCATATCCGTCCTCCCTCAATTTTCACATTTATTTCCGGGGTGGCGGAATATGTGACCATGGTCTCGGCATTTTTATTGGCCGCTATGATTGGCCGCATTTCCCTGAGTCCACTTGCACTTTTAGCGGGAGGAGCTGGACTGTTTGTGGCTATTGCGGTTTCCATCAGTCGAATGGCACTGTTGGGGGTTGTATTGGTAGTGTTAACTTTTTTAATTTTCACTTTATTTCGTCCGAACATGGCTTCGCAGCTCATTGTGTTAGTAGTCATTGGAATGGTTATGGCGCTGGTTTTATTGCAACTCGGTTTTCTAGATAAATCGCTCAATACTTTTTCCACACGAGTGGAGCTTGCCTCTGATAATGAGGGTGGTGTTTCAGGGGGAGTAGCGAGAATCCTGAATGTGGTCACGGATCCTATCCGGGCGTGGCCCGGCGTACCATGGTTTGGGTTGGGATTAGGGACTCTAACGAATGCGGCAATCATGTTGACCGTCGGAAATCTATCTCATATTCAGGTGGAAAACGAGACGACCCGACTGCTTTGGGAGGGCGGTTTGATCATGGGTCCCATGTTTATATTTTGGCGGTTCATGCTCGGGGCATATTTACTGTTGCAATCCCTGCGAGTTGCTTTCCAGCATGGCGAGCCCTTAGCCTTATTTCTCATCCCGATCGCAGCTCAGTTGGTGATGATCGGACAGTTGGGACGTCCAACTACCCTTGGTTTTACCGCCTTTACTGCTGGACTGTGTTTGACGATCATTCATCAATCCGACACGAATAACCCAAAAGTTGAGAATGAAATAATTTTCCCAAAGGGGTATCAACCGATGAGAAGATTGTGAGATGAGGCCCCCAGTCAAAGTTTGGGATGTTGTCCTGGTGGGTAATTTTGAACCTGATGGCCAGATCAGCATGTTACGTTATGCTGAAGCCCTTGAGGTGGGATTAAAGGAGCGAGGACATCGTGTTTATACCTGTTCTCCGCAGCCCTTTTTTTTTCGACTCCGGAAGCGCGCGAGAGGTGTGAATAAGTGGTTGGGGTATTTGGATAAATACATCATTTTTCCATTTGTATTACGAAAGAGATTGGCAGAAATTCAGAAATTGAGCCGGACGATGGTGATACACATCTGTGATCATTCGAATGCCCTGTATTATTTTTACATCTCGAGTTATTGTACGATTGTGACATGTCACGATGCGGGAGCTGTCAAAGGGGCTTTGGGAATGCTACCGGATTGCCCGGCCACATATTTTGGCAAACTGCTGCAATCCTGGATCAGTGCCGGGTTACGCCGAGTGGATGCGATTGCCTGCGTCACCAAGTTTTCTGCCCAGGAGTTGGATTCACTCGTAATGAAGGGGGTAAAACGGACGGTAAGAGTTGTTTATAACGGGTTCAACCGCGACTTTGAGAGCCTTAAGGATAAAGAGAGTCGGACGCTACTCTCCCCCTGGCCAGCCTTGGCTGAAGGAAGGCGTTATGTTTTGACCGTCGGTTCTGGGTTGCGAAGAAAAAACCGAGCAATTGTATTACAGGTTCTGAAGAAGGTGTGGGTTCAGTTGGAATGTTATGTTGTTATTGCCGGGGAATCACTCGATGAAGAAATCTTAGGATTAGCTCGTGACTTGGGAATCGCCGATCGTGTCATTGAAGTATCGCGACCGGATGATTGGCAACTCCAGGCATTGTATCGGAATGCCTATGCCCTGCTTTTTCCGTCCCGATATGAAGGATTTGGGTGGCCCATCATTGAAGCTCAGATTTGCGGTTGTCCCGTTCTGTGTGGGGATAACTCTGCTCAACCTGAGGTTGCCGGGAGTGGAGCCTGGTTTCGAGATTCTGAGGATGTCGAAGGATTCGCAAGCGATCTAATCCGTTTGGAGAATTCGGATGTGAGACGGCACTTGGTTGAATTGGGGTATCTCAATGCCCGACGATTCAGCATGGACAAGGTAGTGGATTCCATGGAGAAACTTTATGGAGAGGTTTGGGCGGACTGATAATCCGGCGTAATCGGTACAAAGACCATTTAGAAAATTAAAAAATGGACGAAAACGGGGGCATATCGCCACAAAGAACGCAAGGAACATAAAGGGATTTTTTAGAGAGCTCACTTAGCATGGAGTTACTGGAAAAGAGCTTCTACTTTAAACGATGGGATGCTTCTCCCTTTTTTCTATGAGTTCCTTGCGTTCTTTGCGGTTAAAATTCCCCGCTTTCGTCTTTTCGTTCTGGTTGGTTCTAATGTTTTTATGATAGAAAGAGAGCAATATAATAGATGAGTGCCAAAACTAGAAATATATTTCGGTTGTTCATTGGACTCATCAGCTTACCCTTGCCATGGTTCATCAAGAGGTGGATGTTGGTAACATTTCTTGGGTTTGAAATTCATCCGACCGCCCGAATCGGCTGGGCTCTAATCCTGCCCCGAAGACTTGTCATGGAGGAGGAGTCTCGCATCGGGACTCTGACCGTCGCCAAATCCCTTGATTATATCTTTGTGGGGGCCCACTCCATTATTGGTAGGGGAAATTGGATCACGGGTTATCCCAAAGGAGGTCTCCCCTTTGGACATCAACCATCGCGTGAGCCGAGATTTATCATTAAAGAGCATTCAGTGCTCACCCATCGTCATTTAGTCATCTGCAATGCGAGTGTTGAGATCGGACGTTTTTCCAGTGTTGGGGGTTTTCGCACAACTATTCTCACCCATTCAATCGATACGGTACACAACCGGCAGCATGCCGAGCCAATTATTATTGGAGATTACTGTATCGTTGGAACGAATTGCGTTCTCTTACCTGGCAGTCGACTCCCGGATTATAGTATTCTGGGGGCGATGTCCCTGTTGAATAAAGCCCATACGGAACCTTACCAGGCATATGGTGGTGTTCCCGCAAAGCCATTGAAACAGTTGCCAAAAGATGCAGGGTATTTTTTAAGAGAAAGGGGCTATGTCGTCTAAGAGCACATCTATTATGACAGACTCTGCGATCAGGCAATTACGAGCTTCAGTGAGAACCCAGATGTTTCGACATTTGGATGGTCTTGGCATCGGTTCGACTCTCGCAGCGTTTCAGGAGGCTGGAATCATATCGTTGTTTCGTGAAAGACATGGACTGAGTCTGGACGATATCTCCCGTCATCTTACGTGTAATCAGGGTTACATTAATGTCGGCCTCAGATTGCTGGCATGTCAAGGGTGGCTTGTTCGTCGCGATCTCAAGGATTCCTTGGAGTATCATTTAACCTCCATCGGGGATGAGGCATTCATTGTTGCAGAGCTCTATCAGTTGCCCTGTCGGTTCTTGGCTCGGCATCCCCTGATTGATGATATCGAGGAACTGGTTTATTTGCATAAGGACTCGGCCTTGCTGGAAGATTTTAAGAGGATCGTTGAGTTAATCCTATGTGATTGGAATCTTGAGCGATACAGCGACCGAATTTCCGGTCCGGTCCGTGAGCAAATTCACGATCATCTCGATGGGCTGATCGTTGCCCCCATCATGGTCATGCTCTATCGCATTGGGCTCTTCAAGCCCCTCATGGAATTGGGTCGCGTGGAAATCCGGGAGCTTGGTGATTACGATTTATTCGGTGAATTACTCGTAGCACTCTTCACTCATTTTGAGTGGGTTGAGCAGGTTGATGATGACTATGTTAAATTGACTGAAGCGGGGCGTTTTGCCGCTGAGAAAGTCCATACCTATGGAGTAACTGTTTCCTATCTCCCAACCCTGATCCGGGTTCCCTTGTTGCTATTTGGTAATCCGAAGTCGTTCGCACATTCCAGCAGCGATGATGGGAAGGAGGTACATGTCAATCGTGTGATCAATGTATGGGCTAGCGGAGCCTCTCACCGAGCGTATTTTGCTAAGTTGGAACCGATCATCGAGGCTATATTCAATCAACCGATCGAGCAGCAGCCGCAGGGAGTTGCCGAAATGGGGTGCGGCGACGGAACGATGCTTTGCTTTATTTACGATGTTATTAAAAACAAGACCTTACGCGGTAAATATTTAGAGCAAATTCCTCTAATTATCGTGGGATCAGATTTCAATCAAGAGGCCCGTGAAGTTGCCGCAGTTAACTTTCAACGTCACGGGATGCCTCACCATTTGCTCTATGGAGACATCAACAACCCGGCCCCTTTTGCCCAGGAGTTGAAGCGATTATACGGTCGAGACCTGTCCGACTTTTTGAGTGTCCGAGCCTTTATCGATCACGAGCGCAACTATGTTCCTGTAGATCCGAGTGGACGACGGTGGTCTCATCCAACCCATGCGGCTTTTGCTGATTCCGGGCAATTAATTGAGACTCCCGCTCTGATGGATAATCTTGTTACGCATCTTCAGTTGTGGGAGAAGTATTCAAACAAGCACGGGTTGCTTGTCATTGAACTACATACCCTGGATCCCGTTCTGGCCTGTCAACGCCTTGGACAAACTCTGGTGACTCCCTATGATGCCATTCACGGTTACACGGATCAATATCCTGTGGAACTGGCTTCATTCAACGAGGCAGCTGGTGTGGCTGGATTCAAACCAGAATCGAGTTACACCGCTCTGTTTCCTCCCAATGAACTTGCCACGATCAGTGTCCAGTGGCTGCGTCCCATTGCAAAGGCATAAAATTGGAGAGCGGGACAATCTGTGGATAAGAATCCCCTCCTTGCTTTCTGATTTATGAAGTTGTTGCATGTTTGTCCCACGCTCGATCCTCAGGCGGGTGGAACCGTTACTGCGATCCGGCACCTATCGGAGGTCTCACCAACGGACCAGGATATTCTTTGTCTGGACGCTTCCGATGCTCCCTGGCTCAAGGAAAGTATTTCCCGGTGCATAGGACTGGGGCACAAGGGAGGAAAATATTCCTATTCTCCTCCACTGATTCCCTATCTTGTCTCTCATGCTCAACAATACGATAGCGTGGTGGTGCATGGAACCTGGCAGTATCATGGTCTGGGTGTTTGGCAGGCCTTGAGAAAGTCATCGACGCCGTACTTTATTTTTCCTCATGGCATGCTTGATCCATGGTTTCGCCGAACCTACCCATTGAAACATCTTAAAAAACTTGTTTATTGGCACGCCCGGGAAAAATTTATATTACGGGATGCTGCTGGTGTACTTTTTACCTCAAAGGAGGAGCAGTACGGCGCGCACGCGTCATTTAATTTTCCGCTATGCAGAGAATTCGTCGTTTCCTTGGGAATCAAGGATCCCAATCCGGATGGTCTTAAAAAAATAGATCGCTCAGAACCTCGCCTTCTTTTCCTAGGGCGATTGGATTTGAAGAAAGGTTGTGATCTATTGCTACAAGCGTTTGCGGGGGTAATGAAAGGGACTCCGTGGAAATTGGTCATGGGCGGTCCGGATTCCAGTGGTTGGAAAGATTCCTTACAGAGTCTGGCCAATAGGCTCAATATTGCCTCACAAGTGGAATGGCCGGGCATGCTTCAGGGAGAGGAGAAATGGGAGGCTCTGCGATCGGCACAGGCCCTGATTCTACCCTCTCATCAGGAAAATTTCGGCCTGGTCGTTGTGGAATCCCTAGCTTGTGGGACTCCAGTTCTGATCTCACAGCAGGTTAATATCTGGAGGGAAGTGGTGGAGGCCGATGCTGGCTTCGCGGAGCCTGATAGTCTGAGTGGTACCATAAAACTTCTCGAGAAATGGCTCCATCTTGATCTTAATCAAAAACTGACCATGAATCACGCGGCGCGAACATGCTTTCAAAGGCATTTTGAAATTCAAAAGGCTTTTGATTCGCTGAGATGTTTAATTCAAAATCAATTAGATCAAGAGGGGATTTTTTCTTGCAAATGACAATGAGCATTGTTAGTCCATTGTGAATCATGGGGCTGGATAGACACGGAGTTAATTTTCTGAAATATGTGGTCCAAAAAAACAAAGGCAAGCTGGGACACGTTGCTACCATTGGTCGCCAGGGTATACCCATTTCCACGGCGGTGATGAAGAGACTGCTTGATCTCCCGTCCGACTATCGAAATGCGGAATATTGCGAGGAACTGCTTTGCAAGTATTTAGGAGCTGAAAGCGTAGAATCATTTGATCTGTCTGATTATGAAGGGGCGACTCATATATTCGATTTCAATCAAAAAATGACTGCAACAAAAAAGTATGATTCTGTAATCGAACTTGGGACCATCGAACATGTTTTTGATGTTGCTCAGGCATTCAGAAATATATCAGAATTGTGCAAGGTGGGTGGTCGAGTTGTACACGTATCACCTGCCAATAATGCTTGCGGGGATGGGTTTTGGCAAATCTCCCCTGAGGTCTGTTTTAGTCTGTATTCAGAGAAAAATGGTTGGCACGACACGGAGGTGTTTATTGCTGACCTAAACGACAATAATCATTGGTACAGGGTAAAAATGCCAGAGAATGGTGGAAGGGCTAGTATTTGTTCTTCTGTACCCTTATACCTCATGTGCTACACGACAAAGGGAAAGGTTCCGGAATATCAGGAAGTTCAACAATCCGATTATGTTCACGCATGGTCCATGAATAAGTCGGTGCTCCCTGATGTGCCCCCGACCGACAAGGGAAAGGGGCTGAAAAGAAAAATAAAAGACTACCTAAAAAAGAGGGTTTACGTGGATGGATGTGTCGTAACAGAGTTTCTTTTCTATAACATATATGAACGCCTCCGAATATTTTCATTATATGGATTCCTGCGCCCGAATAATTTATCCAGAAACAAAAACTTAATTAAACTAAAGATTCGAAATCTGTTAGGAGTCTGTTGAATATGGCGTTATCATCTCCCACTGCTACTTCAGGAAAATGTCTATGAACTTCGAATACAAAAAAATTCCATCCAAAAAAATCCTGATAAAAGAGCACAAGATCACTAAAGTCTTCGAAAAACATATAGGCGAGTTTACTGGTGCTCCCTATGTTGTATGTGTGGACTCCTGTACAAGTGCCCTGTTCTGTTGCTTTAATTTGAGGCGTCCTCAAAAGATTGTACTTCCTGAAAATACATATATTGGAGTGTATACAGCGGCACACTTCAATAATATTAAAGTGATATTTAAAAATATAGAGTGGGATGATTCTTACGGGGTTCCTCCCACAAACATTATTGATTCGGCCAGGCGATTCCAAAAGGGTATGTATGTAAAGAATACCTTAATGTGCGTTTCATTTGGACATAAAAAGATATTAAATATTGGCAAAGGCGGGGCGATACTTTTGGATAATTATGAGGATTATAAAAAGCTGTTAAGAATAAGAAATTGTGGAAAAGATGTAAATCTTCCTCTGCATAAGAATATTTACGATCTTATTGGATTGAATATGGTTCTACCTCCCGACCTTTCTAGAAAGGGCATCGGAATCTTGAGGAAAATCAAAAACAAAAATTATAAATTAAAAAAAGAATTCTACGGCAACTTAAGGGAACAAACGTAAATGATTGTTTTATACCTAGGAGTCTGTTGAAAAAAATCATTCATATTGGTATTACCGGGGCATCCGGATTTCTTGGCTCGTCTATAACCGCGCATCTGTCCAGACTGCCTGGTTACAGGATCTCCGCCATGGTTCGAACAATGGGGAATGTTCACGATTTTACCAGAGACCCATTATGCCAATCACCCGTGGAATGGGTGAAAGGGGATTTAAACTCCTTACCGGACTGTGAACGTTTTATTGCACCGTTAAGCGTCCTTGTGCATCTGGCTCATACACAAACCTCCTTTCATCATTCGAGAGGTTTATCGGCGAATCATGTCAGTAATTTGGTTCCAACTCTGAATTTGTTGGAGGCGGTAAAGAGGATACAGAATAAACTTCATTTTGTTTATTCCAGCAGCGGTGGGCAGGTTTACGGGGCGTCATCCACCAGGATACCTTTTTCTGAGACGGATGGCTGTCAGCCACTCACCTCTTACGGCATTCAGAAAAGGTGTGTGGAACACTATTTAAGGCTATGGACGGAGGCCGACGAGATTCGCAGCACGGTA
>Ga0206919_1105_pt1 | contig 20169 bp, 15 predicted proteins | sample Alteio_BWOrgHeat_67_FD_152962 | JGI IMG/M metagenome (GOLD analysis project Ga0206919, IMG submission 152962) | Enriched cells from forest soil in Barre Woods Harvard Forest LTER site, Petersham, Massachusetts, United States -... | ecosystem: Environmental > Terrestrial > Soil > Temperate forest >... | reverse complement strand
CCAGGCTTCAATATAGCAGAACCCCACCCATTCCCCGGAAGGGGTGAGCGCAATGACTGCTTTGCCCTCGAGCATCTTGGCCGCTACATATTCCGGTGTGCGTTTGGCGATGCCGGTACCACGTGCCATTGCAGATGACTCCATTTCATCGGTAATGCGCTTGGCATAGTGAGTATCGGCACGGTCAGCTACGCGAACGATTATTTGTTGATTGTCCAATTTTTATTGCAAGGATTGTAAATGAAAAGAATAGAGTCAACTGGTTACCCGGGGGGAGAATGGGAATATCAGATGCGTGGTCGTCGCAATAAATAGAGGAAGTTGGAGATACCGGCAGAGCAGAGCGAATCCCCCTTGTAAAAAAAAGGGTGACTGGCGGAAAGGTCGGTATGCTGGATCAGCTGTCTCAATGCCTGCTCTGCTGTTTTTTAGACACCAAAAGTAAAACAGTTTGAGAGAAAAGCTGCCATTTTTTTGTGAAAACTAAAAACACCTGTAAGCTGGAGGGAACATCCTTCTGATGTCTCCGTCGGGCTTACAGGTGTCAGCGGTAAAAGAGGGCGTCTACGGATTGAAGCCGCCGCTCGGGCCGCCTCTCATAATATTGCCCATGCCACCATCGCGGCCACCACCCGGAGGACGCATACCCGGAGGGAATGCGCCTTGCAGCGGATTTTTCTGGTTCGGCGTCTGGCCGGCAAACTGACGAAGGTTATAGGTAAAGGTGAGCAGCAGGTAGCGCGTGAGTACATTGGTGCGGCTGTCGGTGATCGTGTTGCCGGATGCCACACGGGTAACGCTCTGGTTCTGGTTCAGTGCATCAAAGCAGGTGAGCCGGATCTCCGCCGCCTGTGTTTTTCCAAACAGCTTGGCAACGGAAGGATTGAGCAATGGAACCGATGTATTGTATCCCGGGGCGTGATTGCCGCTGAACTGGTATGAAAATTCCGAAGCGATCAGCCAGCCGGTGTTCGTATAGGCGGTGAAATCTGCGGTAAAGGTCTGTGTGTAGTAATCCGAGTTCAGCGTTGGCTGCAGCGTATTGCGGATGATCGTATAGTTCGTGGTGGAACTGAAGTTCATATCGAAATTGGTCTTCAGGTTCGTGGTCAGTTTGATGGTTTCTCCCAGGTTGGTGTTCCTGGTGTAATCGCTGGCGCCATTTACGATCGACTGCGACTGCGAATAAGTAGCATTTGTATTGAAGTTCAGGTTCGATTTGATCTTCTTGATGGGGAAACCATAGCTGAAGTAGGCATTGACGTTATAGGTCCCGTCGAGGTTCACATAGGTGCTTGTTTTCCTGGTATTCGTCTGAACGATGGAACTCTGGATATCGTTCACGATGGTGCTGGCATTGATCGTTGCAAAGATCACACGCTGTGTTACCACGTCGAAGTTGGTATACAGCAGGCGGAAACTGTGCGTGAACTGCGGTTTCAGGTTCGGGTTACCCACCTGGAAATTGATGGAATCGGTGGTGGTGGGTATCGGCTGCAACTGCGCTACGGAAGGCGTTCCGGTATTTCCGTTATAGAAGATGCGGAGACTCTTGGTGCGCGAAAAAGAATACTGGAACACGGCATTCGGGGTGATATTGGTATAGCTCCTGGCCACGATCACGTTCTTGGTGGTGTTATCGCTGTTGAAATCGAGGAACTGGAGGCCGGAACCCACGCTCAGGTTGAACTTGGGGTTCTGGATGCGGTAGCTCAGCGTTACGCGGTTAGAGTTCGAACTGAACTTGTACGAGTTGCTGAACAGGCTGTCGAAATTGGTGAACCCATGGTTTCCGTTGTTGAAGTCATAGGTGCTGTTAATCGTATTGTTGTGATTGTATGTATAGTTGTAACTCAGTTCCAGCATTTGGTTCTTGCCGAGCGGCTCGGTGTATGATAAGGTCGGATTAAAGCTGAAGGAACTGAAAGAATCTACATAATGCTGGTTAATGGTATCGATCCTGGTGGTAGGGGAGAAGAATGAGTTAACTGCATAGTTGAGGCCATCCCCGTTGTTGGCACTGGCTGAAACGTTCATATCGAGAGAGATCGTTCGCCCTCTTTTCTGGAAACGGTGCCGGAACTGGAAATTCGAGTTATTGATGCTGTAACCGGTATTGTTGCTGGATGTGTTGTTGATCGATTGGTACAACGGCGACCCATTTGTGCCGGTAGTGGAACTGGTGGAACTGGCATTCGGCGTGCTGTTCTGGAAAGTGATATTCGGCCTGAATACAATGGAGTTAACGGTATCCAGTTTTGATTCGATGTTGAAGTTGATGCGGTGGCTTACGTTCCGTGAAATGGAATGCTGCGAAGCATCCGTGAACTGCGAACTGTCGGAGATCAGGGCCTGCTGGTGACTCTGCTGATCTACATCTACGTGCTGGCTGTTGAAGAAATAGCTGCCGTACGCATCCGTATTCTTGCCCCACACATCGCGGTAGTTCAAACCACCTGCCCAGGTAGTGGTGATGCCGGGACCGGTAGAACTTCCGCCGCCGCCGCCACCTATCGTGATGGTACGTCCGCCGCCACCGCGTCCACCGCCACCGCCGCCTCCGAGGATATCCTGCGGGGTGAAGTTCTGTTTGTTGTCATCATTACCCTGCGCCAGCAGGGAAAGCTGCTGGTTTCCATTCATGCGGTGCAGGTTCAGGTTTTCATCGTATACACCTGCCGTTCCCGCCCCCGCTACTGCACGGCCGAAATATCCGGTGCTCTTATCCTTCTTGGTAATGATATTAATGGTTTTCACACGGTTGCCATCGTCGAAGCCCGTGAATTTCGCCTGGTCGCTCAGGTCATCGAACACCTGGATCTTGTCTACCACATCGGGCGGCAGGTTCTTGGTGGCCATTTTCGGGTCACTGTCTCCAAAATACCTTTTACCGTTGACGAGTGCCCGCTGAACGGCCTCACCCTGGTGGGTTACGTTCCCGTTCTTGTCTACGTTCATGCCCGGCATCTTGTTGATCAGGTCCTCCACATTGGCATTCGGTTTCGTATGAAAGGCGCTTGCACTGTACTCCACCGTATCTTTTTTGATCTTGATCGGCGATTCTGTCACCGTTACGCCAGCGAGGTCATGTTCCTCTCCCTGGAGGTACACGGTACCCAGGTCGGCGACGGGAACCGTTTCAGAAATCGTAACACGCTGATTAATAGTAGTATATCCGTAAAAACTGATCCGCAATGTATAGCTGCCGAACGGAACGTTTTTGATTTCGAAACTGCCATCATCCTTGGCCAGTCCAAATGCTACCAGTGAGGAGTCTTTAATGCCCAGTATCTTAACGGAAGCGTCCTTAAGTGATTGTTTTCCAATGGTATCTATCAATTTTGCCTTCACGGTGCCGTCGGTTTGAGCGATGGCCTGGCCAGACAGGAAGGCGAGAAATAAAAGGGTAAAGATGTGTTTCATAAAAAGGTTTCGATTTTCAATGTGTGGGTTCGCCACAGGCCGGTTATGCCCAGGCGGCAAATACCATACCGTGCGCAAGCTATCCAATGATTGCACCAACATATTAAATAAATCGGTGAGGTGTTTAGTTTTAAAGGCTAATCAGTAAATGCCGGGACATTGCCGGCGAAAATTCCAAAGAACCTGTTTCCTTTGTATAACGAATCTCTTTAGCTTTTTCTTATATTATTATTTTCAGCACTATATTAAATTGTTGGGTAGCTTAACATCAAAATAACCCTATGAGACTAATTTTCACCCTTGTTTTTTGCTGTGTTCTCTGCTCGCTGAAGGCCCAGTCGGTGCTTCGCGATACGATCCAGCGCAGGTATGATTATGAGTTCATCCATCCTACCGATGATGGATTGTACAAAGGAGACGAGCACGTGCCGCGCCATGATCTCAAATACCTGATGAATACATCGCCGGAAGCATTCAAATATTTCCAACGTTCAGGAAAAATGCGGAAAACGGCCATTTGGTTCACCCTTACAGGATTGGCGGTCGACATTGCCGCAGCTTGCCTGGTGAATACCAATAAGGACCTGGCCGCGGGGATGAACATAGGCGGATCGGTATTGGTCGTTGGCGGTTTGAATTTTGCCTTCAGCGCACACGGCTTGTTCAACAAAGCCCTGCGAAAGCGCAACCGGGATATTTTGCTGCGGCCTTAGCTGAACAGGTATTCCACATCTTCGCGGGTCAGTGTTTTTACAAAGCTTTCATCATCCGTAATGAGGTCACGGGCGAGTGCGCGTTTGCGTTCCTGCAGTTTGAGTATCTTATCTTCCACGGTATCGGTACAGATCATCCGGTATGCAAATACATTCTTTGTCTGCCCGATCCGGTGCGTACGGTCGATCGCCTGCTGTTCCACGGCCGGGTTCCACCAGGGGTCCACTATATATACATAATCGGCAGCAGTAAGGTTCAGTCCGACGCCGCCTGCTTTCAGGGAGATCAGGAACACGCGGCAGTCGTCGTCTGACTGAAAACGGTTAATGGACCTCTCGCGTTCTGCCGCGCTGGTACTGCCATCGAAATATTCATAGTTCACACCCAGTTCTTCGAGCTTTGCCCTGATCAGGGCGAGCATGCCCAGGAACTGCGAAAAGACCAGCGCTTTGTGGTTGCTGATGTTTTCGGTGATTTCGCGGCCGATCTCCTCCAGTTTCACGGAAACATTCGGAAAATCTTCAGGCGCTTCACCGGGGTTGTTCTTTTCTTTCATGATCGCCGGGCTGTCGCAGATCTGCCGCAGCTTCATGAGCCCCTGCAAAATGGTCAGCTGGGATTTCTGTATGCCCTGGTTGTCTACCACTCCGAGTATCTTATCGCGGTAGTCATTCCGGTAGGCGTCGTAGATGCGCCGCTGATCGGTCCCCATCTCGCAGAATAATACCATTTCCTGTTTTTCGGGAAGGTCTTTCGCTACCTGTTCTTTTGTTCTGCGCAGGATAAAAGGATACAGCAGTTTGCGGAGATGTTCTTTTTGTTCTTTCTCGCCGAACTTGTCGATCGGGATGGCGAACTCCTGTTTAAAGAATTCGATCGAGCCGAGCATGCCCGGGTTCAGGAAATTCATCTGTGCAAAGATGTCGAACGTATTGTTCTGGAGCGGCGTTCCGCTCAGGCAGAGGCGGTTCTTCGAACGGAGCAGGCAGGCGGCCCGTGCCACTTTGCTGGATGGGTTCTTGATGGCCTGGCTTTCATCCAGTATCACATAATCGAACTGTACCTCTACAAACTGCCGGATGTCGCTGCGGAGGGTGCCATAGGTGGTAATGATCACGTCGATGTGGTCCTGCGCCAGGTTGTCCTTGATCCTGCCGCCGCCATGATGCGTATAATAGGTGAGGCTGGGTGTGAATTTTTTTATTTCATTCTGCCAGTTGAACATGAGGGTGGTGGGGCACACCACCAGCGCTTTCAGGCTGCCCTGCTCCTGTTTCAGGTGGTGTAGGAAGCTCAGGGCCTGTATCGTTTTTCCAAGACCCATATCATCGGCAAGGATGCCGCCCCATTGCACTTCCCGCAGGTAGTTGAGCCAGTGGAAGCCGCTCTCCTGGTAAGGTCTTAATATATGAAGCAGGTGTTCCGGCGCATCCACCTTGCGGATCGAGTGATTGCTTTTAAGCTTGTCGTATTTCTCCTCCAGCTGTACAAACAATTCTTCTTCGTTCCTTTCCTGGTACAGTTCTTCGATCACGCTGAAGTGGTACTTGCTCAGCTTCATCTCCGAGGCCTTTCCTTCTCCCACCCGGAACAGCAACGAATATTTCTTGATCCATTCTTCGGGGAGGATGCCCAGCGTGCCGTCCTGCAACTGTACATACTGCTGTTTATTGGCCAGCGCTTTCTTTACATCGGCGATCGTTACTTTCTGCTCTCCGAAAAGTATTTCCACTTTTGCATCGAACCAGTCGGTGTGGCTGCTGATATATATTTTGGTGGAGGGCTTTGCGGTGTTGAACCTGAAGTTCTTGAGTGCATCGAAACCCGACACCGGGATATTCATGTCCTTCATCGCGTCAACGAAAAGAAAGAACCAGTTGTTCTTGAGCGCGTCGATGCCTTTCAGTGCTAGCGCATCGCTGTCGGCCGGCCGGATAAAATGGGAGTGCAGTGCTTCTATCTTCTGGATGAATTCCTGTTCCAGCGCGATATTGCGCTGGATCACCAGCAGTTTATCTGCCTGCGGCAGGATGATCTTTTCCTTATCTCCACTCCTTACATCATACCCTCTGTAACTGAACACCGGCTGGAAAAGAAGGTAATCGCCTTTCTCTTTCAGGAATATCCTTGTTTCGGGACGGATGTCTTTTACCTCTTCTTTCTGAAGGTTGCCGAAGTGAACCGTATACTCTTTGGACAGCGGCAGGATGAATTGTTCGAGTTGCGCCTTCCATTGGGCCGCATCGAACGAAATGCGGGCGGAAGGCAGGAATTTTTCTACCAGCATGATATCTTCCGTGCGCTGCCAGTTATAGAACCTGTCATTGTACTGGAAGAAGATGGGCGATACACATTCGTTTTCATTGATGGCCACATCGGCCAGGGGCAACCTTACACGACATTCCATTTCATATTTCCCTTCCTGGAAATGGATGGAGAATTCAGGCGAAATAACCTCGATGGCCAGTTCGGCATGCCGGAGGTTGGCGGTGGTAAACGATTTCCGCGGAGGCAGGAAGAATGCAAAATTGCTGTCTGCAAGTTCCTGGAATAATTTCTTGAATTTCGGGTGCAGGTATTCGTTGATGAGGTGCCGTGTTTCTTCGGGAAGCTCATCGTTGTGCTGCTGGATGATGTTCTCCCAGATGCCGCTGAAGGGGGAATTCCGGTTCAGGTACCTGTTCACTTCCACCGGCAGGAATTTCCGGAGCTGCTGGAACAGGATCTTATCCTCTTCGCTGAACACTTCCGTATTGACGAACTTGTTCAGGTCCAGTTTTTCAACCTTGCCCGTATACTTTGAAAAATCGTCATCGGCTTCTCCCTGGATCGCGTCTACCTGTATATAAGGGTACTGCACCGTGTTGGTGGCAATGACCACTCCCAGTTTCAATGCGGATTTTTTTGGCTCTTCTATTTCGGTGAGCCCGGCAAATGCAGGAGCGGTTTCGGCGGGGGTCTCCATATACGCAGGCCTCGGTCTTTCATCGCCTCCCGAAGCAGTAACGGCCACGCGTTTGATCGAGGAATCCAGCACTTTCAGGAAAGGCTTGCCATTATTATAGGTGAACTCAAATTTTCCCTCCAGTTCATCATCCAGCGAATAGCCGTATAAAGACAATAGCTTGTTTTTTTCTTTGTCCCAGTTGCGGATCGAATCAAAATAATTGGGACCATAATTATTTACAAGTTGCAGCAGCAGGATCACCTTATGCTGGCAGAGCGGATGTGCCGTATCGCTGTTGCAGGTGCAACTGGTATCGAGGTTGCGTTCTTCATTCTTCTGGACCAGGAGCCGGAAATTCTCGCCATCCTGTAAAATGGTTGCTTTTACGCACTCGTCTTTTGCTTCATGGATGGTGGCTTTGTGGCTGCGAAGGAACTCTTCGGCCGCGGCATAACTCTCGGGGGCAGACAGCATCCGGAGCATTTTCAGCTCGAGTGTTTTCATTTTCACAACGGTGTGCCGTTGGTCATACTGCATTTCCTTGTTGCCCAGCATGTTCCTGTCGAGCAGTTCCTGCAACTGGAAAAGGGCGCCCGCTTTGTGCCGGCAGATCTCGCTCAGGTTGTAGGGGCAGGAGCAGCGAAGTGAAATGGTCTTGGGGTCCTTGAACTGGTTAATGTGAACCTTATAATAAGTGGAGTAAGTATCGTCTTTCACGCGGAAGACAACGGTATTCATCAGGTCGTCATATTCCACCAGTTCCACATTGCCGAGAGAATGTATCTTCTTTCCGCGCCGGATCACTTCTTCAGAGCCATTATTGTAGATGTACTTGACGAGATATGGTAAAGCCATTGATCGAAGTGGTTAGCAGTTGACATGCACGCCCGGAACAGCGTTTTACCGGGGCGGCAAATACCCAAAAGGGCAATTTGCAAAAGTAAAGGAATGCAGCCGAGGGTAAAAAGAATAAATAAAGGAATCTGAACAAAATCTTTGTTAAAGAGAGTGCCGGTCAGGCTACTACCAGGTCGCCATTCCTGTAAACCGGCAGGATGTTCGCGCTGTTTTCGGTTACGCAGTATTCGAGGTCTTTTTCGAGGCCATAGGCCGCCAGGCGATGCCAGTGAGTGGTGAGACGGACAAATTTCTTCATGTCTTTCCTGTGTGCGGTATACATCTGCTCTGCCATCAGCGAAGCATCGCAATGGATCGTAAAGGATTTTTTCACAGCGCTGATAACTGCACCGGCAAACAACGTGTCTTCCAGGTTAAACCGGTCCTTCCAGGCAGAACATCCGAGTACCACATTGCGGCCGCTGGCAGCCAGGTGATCGCAAACGGCCTGGAGGTTGGGAAAAGAGCCGGTTACTACTTCGGCGGCGCCGTTATTGAGCGCCATGTGCAGGAGGCGCGTGCCGTTGGTGGTGGTGAGTACGAGTGTTTTGCCTTCGATCACTTCCCGGGGATATTCAGCGGGCGAATTTCCGTGCGCCAGCCCTTCGATCACTTTTCCATCGCGTTCCCCCGCGGTGATGCCGTGCACCTTGCTCCCTATTTCTATACATTTCTCCACAGAATCCACGGGGATCACACGCGCGGCCCCGTTATAGAGAGCTGTTGCAATGGTGGAGGTGGCGCGGAACACGTCGATGATCACTACGATACTGTTGCCGATGTCGTACACATCGAGGAGGCGCGGTGAAAGAATGGTATGCAGATCGGGTTTGCTCATGGAAAAAGAAATATGGCAGGAATCGCCGGGTATGGATCAGGCGAATGGAAGTTTGGAAACCTTTGCCTTTACCGGCTGGTTGCGGATGTCGACGAACACTTCGGTATCGATTGCGGCATGGGCCATATCCACATAAGCGAGACCGATGGCCTTGCCCAGCGTGGGCGATTGTGTGCCGCTGGTGACCTTCCCGATGGTATTGCCGGAAGCGTCCTTGACCAGGTAATCGTGTCGCGGAATCCCGCGTTCTGTCATTTCGATACCGACGAGTTTTCGTTTGATGCCATCTGTCTTCTGCTTTTCGATCAGCGGCCTTGCGGTAAAGTCTTTGGTGAATTTGGTGATCCAGCCAAGCCCGGCCTCGAGTGGCGAGGTGGTATCGTCGATATCATTTCCGTACAGGCAGTAACCCATCTCCAGCCGCAGGGTATCCCTGGCACCCAGGCCGATCGGCTTGATGCCGAATGTTTTGCCGGCTTCGAATATCGCGTTCCAGATCTTCATGGCATTGTCTCCCTTGTCTTCAAAATAGATCTCTATCCCCCCGGCGCCCGTATATCCCGTGGCACTGATGAGCACGTTGTCTACACCCGCGAATGTTCCTTTGGTGAACGTGTAGTATTTCAGGTTGAGGATATCCTGGTCAGCAAGCGGCTGCAGTATTTTGGTGGCATTCGGGCCCTGGATTGCGAGCAGGCAGGTCCGTTCGCTGATGTTCTGCATCTCCGCGTTTTTAGTGTTGAAGCGGCTGATCCAGTTCCAGTCCTTTTCAATATTGCTGGCATTGACCACCAGCATATAGGTCTTATTTTCTTCTATGCAATAAACGATCAGGTCATCCACGATACCACCCTGTTCATTGGTGAGGCAGCTGTATTGCGCTTTGCCGGCGACCAGTTTCGAAGCATCATTGCTCGTCACGCGCTGGATCAGGTCGAGCGCATTTTCTCCTTTCAGCATGAACTCGCCCATATGGCTTACATCGAACACACCGGCATTGTTGCGTACCGCCGCATGCTCATCGTTGATGCCCGTATAGCTGATAGGCATATTATAGCCGGCAAAGGGCGCCATCTTTGCACCCAGTTCGATATGTTTCTGCGTGAAGGCTGTGTTTTTCATGGGGCAAATGTAAGATTGAAAAGCAGGCAATCGGGGAAATGAACCCTTAAAGTTTTTTACCGGCAATATGAAGAGGGCTGAAAAAAGGAAGTGCCAGCGCTGTGAACAGCTCCGGCACTTTTACTCCCAACTTCAACCGAGTTTATATATAGAATTTCAGGAAGGATGTATTGCAGATCATCAACTGGGTTTCTGCGGTAACAGCCTTTGCAGCCCTTTTTGATTTTTCGGGCTGATAATGATACCGCGTGCTGTCGGCAGGCAGCGGCTGCTGGAGCTCATGGTCGATATCCTGCAGTTCTTTTATCTTCTGCTGTTTCTGCCTGAGGATTTCTTCCCGGTTCTTTTTCAGTTCCTGGATGGTATTGTCTATCTCGTCGGCATCAACACGGTGATCGGCACGCTGCAAACCATCGTTCTCCGTCTGGATATAGTCCACATTATGTGTCCAATGCTCTCCGTCCCTGTCGAAATTTCTCCAATCTGCATCACCATCGAAAAAGCCTACGTGTATGTCGTGGTCCCAACCGATATTCTCGTGAATTTTAATATGTTTTCCTACTGGAACGGCGATGGTGAGCAGGATGTGCTGGTTGCGGAATTTTTCATTGGCAGTGATAGCGATGCCTTTGTCGAGCAATAGTACCGAGTCTTGTTGCGAGACATTGTAACTGATTCTGGAGGCCTGGTCATCCGCTTCTTTTCTTGTTCTGCCATATGCGGTTTTTACCACCGTCAGTACAAAGCTGTCGCCAATGGCCTTAACCACGCGCACACTCATGTTCTGGACGAATACGGTATCATCATCAAACGATGTAAAGGGTTCTATTTTGAACCAGTGACTACCGTAATATCTGCCGTCTGAGGGAAGCCTTAACTCAAGCTTGTTCACTTTTGGATTTGCCAGTGTAATATTCTGTTCGTCGTGATGATTAACATAGCGAAAATCATTGCGCAGGGAAGCCAGCAGGCCGATAAAGCTCAGCAGACCCAGCAGCCAGAGGGCCAGGAAAGTGGAACGGATCAGGCGGCTGTTGCCCCGCATCCTCGCGATCCTGCGGATGACCAGTGTAACGATCCCGACCACAGGCACCCAGATAAAGAGCAATAGTGTGCCCCAGGCGAAAATATTTTCCCAGCCATTGTTAAGAATAAATTCCTTGGCAGGCAGTAACCCGGTGAACAAAACACCGAGGGCAAACAGACCAGCTACAAGGCCAAACAATACGCAACCCAGGATAAAATATGCGAATATCCTGGCAAAGAGGGCAATGATGTCGCCGAGACCGCGTCCGCCGCGCCGGGCCACGCTGGTGGCTTCTGTGCTGAACTGCCTTCCGCGCTGGCGAACGGTGCTGCTGAACTCCTGGCCAAACTGTTCAGCCTTGGGTTTTACTTCGGTTTCAAAGTACTGCTGGGCCCTCTCCTTAAAACCTTCCATATCGCCCTGGATGGTATTCTTGATATTGTTCAGGTCAACTTTCTCGCCTTTCATCTGCAGTTTGTCTGCCGTGCTTCTCGCTTCAGGCAGCACCATCCACATAATAGTATAAACGAAGATGGCACCCGGACTGAACGACACGCTCAGGAAATGGTTGAAGTCCCAGATATTCCAGCGGCCGATGCGGAAGATGAAAGTAAAGAACGGGATCAGGAAAAACAGGCGGGGTATCCATACATTCAGCCCGAAGTATTGTGCCAGCCCGCTGCAGACACCGGCAATGATCTTATCGTCGGGGTCGCGGAACAGTCTTTTCCGTTGCGAGCCGATCGCGGTGGATGCCGTGCTGGGAACGGCGATCCACAATATAATGTAAGGGATGAAGGCGATACCAAAGCCGAAGAAGCCGACCAGGAACAGTACCCTTACGATCACCGGGTCTATGCCGAAATAATTGGCCAGGCCGCTGCATACGCCCCCGAGCACTTTATGGTTCTCGTCGCGGTATAACCTGCGCGGTTCTGCACTGGCATAGGCGGCGGAAGTGTCGGCTGTGGCAGGCTCGGGTCCTTTCTGTTCATTGCCGAGCTGCGATTTCAGCCTCGCCTCGTCGTCATCGAAGTCTTCTGGGCGGCCCATACTGTCTATGATACGCGTAACGTCGTCATCAGTGATGCAGGTAACGCCTTTTTTCAGCGTTTCGCCAAACAGTTCCGCGATACGTCCTTCTATATCGTTGATGATTTCGTCGGACCCTTCTTCGTTCGCGAAAAATTTGCGCAGGCTATCTACATACTGACGCAGGATATCGTATGCGGATTCCTCGATCGGTATGATCCTGCCCTGGAAATTTATATTGATTACCTTTTTCATGTGTCTCGTTTTGTTGGGTTAAAGTTGGTTAGGATTGGTGTCTTGCTGCGCCTGGTCGGCCGGTTGGGTGAGTGCGTGCACCGCATCGGCAAGTTCTTTCCAGGTGTGTTCCAGTTCACTGTAAAAAGCAAGACCCTTTTCCGTCATCACAAAATATTTGCGTGGGGGCCCTCCGCTGCTTTCCACCCACCGGTAGGTGAGCAATTCGGCATTCTTCAACCGGGTCAGCAGCGGGTATAGGGTTCCTTCCAGGATGTACAGGTTGGCCTGTTTCATTTTTTCAACGATATCACTGGGGTATACCTCGCCCTGCCGGATAATGGATAAGATGCAAAACTCCAGCACTCCTTTGCGCATCTGGCTCTGTGTATTCTGAATGTCCATGTTCCGTTTTTTTGTGTGATGTAAATAATGTTTCCGGTTCTTATATCAAATGGCGGCGAAGCGATTTGGATTTTTTCATGCGGTGGATGTTCCACAGTTCAGCCGCGCTGAAAAGCGACCCGCTGGTAGCGGGATGGGTGGAACTGGCAATTGTTTCGCGGGTTTCTGCTGTCAGTGCCCGGAGTGTGCCTTTGTCCAGGGGCGACAGTAACAGGGTGGATGTTTTCATATATCTTTTTAAGTTTGATGGTTTTTGTCCGTTGACAACACAAAGATGAGGGTTTATTTGGTACTATGCAACACATAGTACAAGGTTTTTTTTAGTAATAGGCAGCATAAAATAGATATTTAGATCATAATTAATTGATTTTCTGTACGTTAATCTAACCATCGCCATGCAGGTGAACAGGGCCTGGTTATGATGAGCGGTAAAATATGATGATGAAATGCGTCCCCGGGGTCCCTGGAGCTTGAATTCCAGGAGAAATCAGGAGGGTTCTGGCTCCTTTTTTTATCACATCTGGCAAAGGCGCCCGTTTATTTTGCAAAAAAAGCTAATTTTAAAATGGTCGAATTTTTGATATTTCATCAAACTATGATCGTATGCGGGGGGTAAACAGGGTGACGCTGATCGGCAACCTGGGAAAAGATCCCGATGTACAATTCCTGGAGGGAAATATTGCGGTGGCTAAATTTCCACTGGCCACCACGGAAACCTACAAGGACCGCAACGGCAAACTGGTATCGCAAACGGAATGGCATACGGTGGTATTGTGGCGGGGACTGGCCGAACTGGCACAGAAATACCTGCACAAGGGCAGCCTGGTGTATATCGAAGGAAGACTGCATACGCGGAACTGGGAAGACAAGGAGGGCAACAGGAGATCCGTAACGGAAGTAGTGGGTGATAACCTGATCATGCTCGACAAAAAAGGCGATGCACCAGGTCAAACACCGCCGGATCCGATGGAAGGTTACCCGGGGGATATGGCGCCACCGCCGGCAGATGCGGGGCTTCAATGAACGCAGGATTGTAAAATAAAATTATTTCAATAGCCAGAGGCCGGTATTTTTATCGGCCTTTATTGTCAGAAGACCATCATTCATAAAAAATGTATCCTTTGGATTACTATTCGGTAACCTTATCGTCACTTCTCCGCATCCCCATCAACACACAGGGAACGACCGTACTGATCGTTTTACTTCTATGCCTGCTGGCCTTTTCATTCATCGTCAGCGGTGCCGAAGTGGCTTTTTTTTCGCTGACCTATAAGGACATCAACATGCTCAAAACGAAGCCGCAGCCTTCGTACAGGCGGATCATACACCTGCTGGAAAGTCCTAAGATACTGCTGGGCTCACTGATCATTGCCAATAGCTTTTCCAATATCGCCATCATCATCATATCGAATATCCTGATCGACGATTTCTTTTCATTCGATCACACACTCGCGGTGATGGAGTTCCTGATCAAGGTGGTGGCGGTGACCTTCGTGTTGCTGCTGTTCGGTGACGTGATGCCCAAGGTACTGGCCACGCGCAACAATACCCGCTTTGCAAAAGACACCGGCCCGGTGATAGAGCTTACCAACTATCTCTGCCGCCGCCTCAGCCGGTGGCTGGTGAAATATTCCGATTTTATTGAAAGAAAACTGGCCCACAAAACCAGCGGCGCCATTACGAACGAGGAACTCTTTCATGCGATCGATATTACTGACACGGGTACCAACGAAAACGAGAAGAACATCCTCAAAGGCATTCTCAAATTCGGGAATATCACCGTGCGGCAGATCATGAAAACACGCGTGGACGTAAACGGTGTGGAATACAACACCAGCATACAGGACGTGCTGAAATGCGTGACAGACCTGCATTACAGCCGTTTGCCAGTGTACCGGGAAGACCTTGACAACGTAGCGGGCATCATACATACCAAAGACCTTCTTCCCTATATCGATCAGCCCGATCACTTCGACTGGCATTTGCTGATCAGGCCGCCTTATTTCGTGCACGAGCAGAAACTGATCGAAGACCTGCTGCGGGATTTCCAGGCCAAGCGGATCCATTTCGCCATCGTGGTAGATGAATTCGGCGGCACCAGCGGCATCGTTACACTGGAAGACATCCTCGAAGAAGTGATCGGCGAAATAAAAGATGAGTTCGATGACGAGGAAGCGGAATATAAAAAGATCGATGAGGACAACTATATCTTCGAAGGCCGCACCATGATCAATGACGTTTGCAAGGTCATGCAACTGCCCGCGGACGCCTTCGATGTGGTAAGGGGTGAGAGCGATTCGCTGGCCGGTCTCGTACTCGAACTCGCGGGCGAAATACCCTACCCCAGCCAGGTGATTGTTTCCGGCGATTTTGAATTTACCGTTCTTGATGTGGTGAGGAACCGCATTGAAAAAATTAAGGTTTCTATAAAGCCGCAACTGTCCGAATAGGGTTTACTTTGCAGCATGTTCATCCCCGAAAGATCACGGGCGCGCTGGTGGTTGGGCAGGCCGGTACTTTGCATTGCCTGCCTTTTTACCGGCTGGCTGCTCCTCGGCTCCTGTAACAGTCCCTATACACCGCGGCCGCGAGGCTATTTCGCTATCCATTTCCCCCCGAAAAAATACCGGTTGTTCGATCAGCCGGGATACCCGTATACATTTGAATACCCTGTATATGCACGTGTGGTAAAGGATTCGGTTTTCCGGGGCGGGGCGGTGGAAAATCCCTGGTGGATCAATGTTGATTTTCCTGAATTCAACGGCAGGATATACGTCAGTTACAAAGAGATCGGCGGTAAGAACCGCTTTGATTCGCTGGTCCACGATGCATTCAAGCTCACCGGCAAGCACAGCGAAAAAGCGTATTCCATCGATCAGGCGCTGGTGAGCACGCCCAACGGCGTGCATGGCATTTTCTTCAATGTGGGGGGAGATGTAGCTACTTCGCACCAGTTCTTTCTCACCGATTCCATCCGCCACTTCCTTCGCGGGGCCCTGTATTTCGATGCCACCCCCAATGAAGATTCACTGGGGATTGTCAATAATTTTCTCCAGGAAGACATGCGGCACCTCGTAAACACGTTCCGCTGGCGCTAGGCAAACCAGCGTATTTGCAGTTATCTTTGCAGGGTTATGATCGCAATCAACAACAAGCTCGTCAGTGATGAAGTGCTCACCGAGCAGTTTATCTGCGACCTGTCGAAGTGCAAAGGCGCCTGCTGCGAAGACGGCGATGCCGGCGCTCCATTGGAAAAGGAAGAGCTGGCACACCTGAAAAAATACTACCAGCTCATTGAACCCTACATGAGTGAGGAAGGAAAGGCGGAGATAAAAAAACAGGGGCGCTATATCTATGACCATGAGTTCGGATGGGTAACACCCACGATCGGCTCCGGTATCTGCGCTTACGGTTATCGCGATGCGAAAGGCGTGATCATGTGCAGCATTGAGCAGGCATATAACGAAGGGAAAATTTCCTGGAAGAAACCGATCAGCTGTCATCTTTTCCCCATTAAAACTTCGGTCAGCGCAGCCGACGAAAGCCTGGAATATGTGAACTATGAACCCCGGCAGGATCTGTGCAAGGCCGCCTGCAGCCTGGGGAAGAAACTGAAACTGCCGGTATATGTTTTTTTGAAGGATGCGCTGATCCGGAAATACGGCCAGGAATTTTACGAAGCCCTGGAAGCCAGCGCTGCGCAACTGAAAAAAAAGAACGTGTAAATCCCACTCCATGAGCGAGGCCGCATCATTTATTGCCAGAAGCACCGTGCGTTCCGCCGACATGGAGCACCGGAGAAAGATCAATTTCAATATCGGCAAATACAATGCTGTTGTGCCGCAGGGCAAACAGCAGTTCAGCAATATGATGCTGGCCCGCGAAAAGGCAAAGAACGTAAAATGGCGCGCCATCGAGAACCTCGCTTCGCTGCTGGAAGAATTTGAAAAGAAGATCACGGCCCGCGGCGCTAAAGTGATCTGGGCGGAAGATGCCCAGCAGGCGCTCGAAGCCGTAGAAAAGATATGTGCCGAAAAGAACTGCACCAGCATTGTGAAGAGCAAGAGCATGGTCACCGAGGAAATACACCTCAATCATTTTCTTGAAGAAAGAGGAATCGAAAGTGTGGAAACGGACCTGGGCGAATACATCCAGCAGCTGGATGGCGAACCGCCTTACCATATCGTTACGCCGGCAATGCACAAAAGCAAGGAAGACGTGTCCCGGCTGTTTGCCGAAAAACTGGGAACTCCTTCAGGCCTCACACCGGAGGAGCTGACAATGGTAGCCCGGCAGAAACTCCGCACGAAATACTGCGAAGCGCAGGTGGGTATTACCGGGGCGAATTTTATCCTGGCAGACATTGGCGGAATAGCCGTCAGTGAAAATGAGGGCAATGCCAGGCTCAGCTGTGCATGGCCGGAGACACACATCGCAATCGTTGGAATTGAAAAGATGCTTTCTTCCGTCAATGACCTGTCCTTATTCTGGCCCCTGCTCGCCACCTACGGAACCGGACAAAAGGTAACGGTGTACAACACGATCGTAACGGGGCCGCGGCAGCCAGGTGAAACAGACGGCCCGACCGACATGTACGTGATCCTGCTCGACAATGGCCGCACCAATCTCCTTTCTGACCCCGTAACACGCGAAGCATTGTATTGCATCCGCTGCGGCGCCTGCCTGAATGCCTGCCCGGTATATAAAAATATCGGGGGCCATGCCTATGGCGTTACCTACAGTGGTCCTATCGGCAGCATAATCACCCCGCACCTCAGCGGTGTGGGCGAATACAAGCACCTCAGCTATGCTTCTTCCCTGTGCGGGAACTGCACAGAAGTATGTCCCGTACGCATCAACCTGCATGAACTCTTGCTCTACAACCGGTACGAGGCAGTGGCCCGGGGCAACAGTACCCTCGGTGAGCGTCTTGCCTGGAAGACCTGGAAGGCCGCCAGCCTTCACCGCCCGCTGATGAATGCAGGAAATGGGAAGATCAAGAACTGGGTGGTGAACAAGGTATTCAGGGGATGGAACGCGGAAAGAAGCGATCTTGATTTCAGCAGGAAAACATTCAATGAACTGTGGAAGGAGCGTAGTAAATAATCGCTGTTCCGCCCAAAACCCGCTGCACGACCCTTTACTCTCCACATATTACCCCGCGGCTGCAATACATCGCCACCACATTGTTCGGGGAACAGGTTCAGATCACCGATTCCCCCGAAGTATACCGGGCGTCAGTATCTCCGCGGATCAACTACTCAGTAGAAAATATGGTGACCGGTGAATGCCGGATACATCCGGAAGGTCTTCTTCAGGAGATCTCTGTTTCCCCGCGAAACGTTTGCTGTATGCAATGGAACGGGCTTCCTGCATTTTTCGCTACCCCGGGCAGTATCCCGTTCGACCTGCTGGCCGCATCGTTTTACCTGATCACCCGGTATGAAGAATATGGCAGCGCGGCCTTCGATGAATACGGCCGGTACGACCATACCGCCAGCCTGGCCTGGCAGCACAACTTTCTTCGCCTTCCCCTTGTCAACCTCTGGATAACGGAGCTGTATAAAGAATGTTTCCCCGCCTTCGCGTACAAAAAACCGCCATTTATTTTTGTGCCGACATACGATGTGGATATTGCCTGGAGCTACCTGCACCGGCCTGTGTGGACCAATGTACTGGGATTTTACCGCGACCTGCTGAGGGGCGATTTCGACAAAGTGGTGGAACGGGGAAATGTATACAGCGGCTGGAAAAAAGATCCGTTTGACACATTCAACTGGCTCGACGCACTGCACGACCGGCTGGGGCTGCAACCGGTGTACTTCCTGCTGATGATCCTGCGCCGCGGTCCGTATGATAAAAACCTTCCGGCACGATCGAAAGCCCTGCAAAAATTATATGCGCGTTTATCGGAACGGTATGCGGTAGGGCTGCATCCTTCATGGCAGAGCGGAACAGAAGAATACCTGCTGCAGGAAGAAAAGAAAAGACTGGAAGGGATAACGGGGCACCCCATCACCTCCTCCAGGAACCATTACCTGCGCTTCTGCGTCCCGCACGGTTACCGCCGTCTTCTCGAGGCGGGCATGCGCAACGATTATTCAATGGCCTATGCCACCGTCAACGGTTTCAGGGCGTCGTATACGCTGCCCTTCTTCTGGTACGACCTCGGGCGGGATCAGCAGACAGAACTTTGCGTTCATCCTTTTTGCTACATGGAAGCCAACTCTTTTTTTGAACAGAAATACACACCGGCGCAGGCAATGGAAGAACTGCAGTATTACAACGATATAATAAAACAAACAGGCGGCGTATATACCACGCTCTTTCACAATCATTTTTTAACGGAGCAGCCGCAATGGAGGCCCTGGCGGGAGATGTACCTGCAGTTCCTCGAAAAGAATTTCTCTAAATAGAAGATCAGATCTCATTCTCTGCAGGCAGATCGCTATGTCCCTTCAGGCTTTTGTTCACGAGGTACACGCCCGCCAGCGTGATGACCGTTCCCGTGAGGATCAGCAGTGTCAGCCTTTCATTCAGCAGCGCCGAGCCGATCAGCATGGCAACAAACGGGTTGATATAGGCATACAATGAGGCGATGGCCACCGGCAGGTGTTTCATCGAATAGATAAAGCAGATGAAAGCAATGCAGGATCCTGCGAGTACCAGGTAGCACAGCAGGGCCCACGAAATGGCTGGCATATCACCGATGGGAATATGATTGCCCGTAAGCAACGCCATCGAATAGATACACGGAGCGGCGAGGAGCATCTGCCAGCCCATGCTGTAATAAGTATTCAGTTCGAATTTTTTTCGCGCGATAAATATCGTTCCGATACTCCAGCCCAGCGTAGCCAGCAATGCCATCGCCACTCCCATCGTAAAATGACTGCCATGCTCGCCAAAGGACCTGTTGTTATAGAACACAATACCGATGCCTGCAAAACCAAGCACCAGTCCGGCGAGCGTAAACAGCGTGGTGCGGGTTTTGAAGAATATTTTTTCGATCATTACTACGCACATAGGGTAGAGCGCGCCGATCAGTGCGGCCAGGCCACTGGGAATAAATTTGATGCCCCAGGTTGCGAACCCGTTACCGATGATCAGCAGGAAGAAGGTGACGGTAAACAGGAACCTTAACTGTTTAAAGTTGGGCCAGGGATGTCCTTTCAACTTGAAATAAAGAATGAATAGTGATCCCGCGAGCAGCTGCCGGATGGCCGATATCTGCAATCCCGGCACAGATCCAACGGCCAGTTTGCTGGCAACCCAGGTGCTGCCCCAGATAAAACTGGTGGCTGCAACGGCCAGGTAAGCTTTCTGTGGGATGGTTAGCCGCATGGGAGTCAATAAGCGTTAATGCCTGAAATGCCGCATACCGGTCAGCACCATTGCCAGCTGGTGTGTTTTACAATAGTCGATGCTTTCGTTATCGCGCACCGATCCGCCGGGTTGAATAAATGCGGTAATGCCCGCTTCGTGTGCAAGCTGTACGCAATCCCCGAAGGGAAAGAACGCATCGCTGGCGAG
>Ga0206919_1067_pt2 | contig 20177 bp, 17 predicted proteins | sample Alteio_BWOrgHeat_67_FD_152962 | JGI IMG/M metagenome (GOLD analysis project Ga0206919, IMG submission 152962) | Enriched cells from forest soil in Barre Woods Harvard Forest LTER site, Petersham, Massachusetts, United States -... | ecosystem: Environmental > Terrestrial > Soil > Temperate forest >... | reverse complement strand
AAAAAATTGTTAAAATTTTATGAGGCTGAAGTTAAGTGAGGATATTGTCTGAACTAAGATTTATAGGATTGAAGGATTTACAAGAGCCGCTTGATTGACGAACGAGCGCAATGGCCGGTCGGAAACGCGGGCCAAAGGTAAAGGCCTGCGGGCGGAAGCATTTTTCTGACTTGACGTTATTCCCTTCGGCTTATGGGGTTGCTGCGCTTAGTTTGGCTACTTTGGGGTCAAGCCAAAAGTAACTCCAATCACTCTACCCCTTTCACATTCATTTTCAACGTATAAATAGCCTTCGATGCCGTAATAAAAAGAATATTCTTATCCTTACCACCAAAGCAAAGATTAGCCGTCCATGGCTCCTTAATTGGAATGATGGTTATTTTCTTACCATCCGGGCCATACACGGTTACCCCTACCGTGCTGGTGAGGTACACATCGCCCCTTTCGTCTAAGGTCATACCGTCGGAACCTTGTTCTGTAAACAAGGTTTTATCAGACAGAGAGCCATCTTTATTGATGACGTATTTATAAGTTTTATTGCCATCAATATCGGCCACGAACAAATGTTTGCCATCCGGCGTACCCACAATACCATTCGGCCGTTTAAAATCCGCGGCCGCTACCACAGGTTTATCGCTGCCCTTCGGCAGATAATACACCTTTTCGCCGTCGAGGTCAGATCTTTTACGTGTCCAGTAATCGCGCTGGTAGTATGGGTCGGTAAAATAAACGCCGCCTTTAGCATCTACCCAGCAATCATTGGGACCATTCAATTGCTTTCCGTACAAATCTTTTAATAAAACCGTTACTTTTTTATTCGGAGCAATGGACCATAACTCGCCATGCTCGTCGGCACAAGTGATCAAATTGCCTTTATTATCAAAGTACATCCCGTTGGAACGGCCGGTTTTATCTAAGAAAACAGATAGATTACCGCTGGTATCATACTCCCATATCTTATCATTCGGCTGGTCGGTAAAGAATATATTTCCCTTTTTATCTGTCGAGGCACCTTCAGTAAAGCTAAATTGCTTTGAAACCAGTTGTGGCGTCGCGCCCGCATCAAATAAAGGTTTGTCCTGTGCGCACACGGCGCAAAAGTGTAAGCAAAGAGCAAACACTAAAAAACTTTTAGTTGCTTTCATTTTTACTACCTAATAATGATGTTATAGTGCGTGGTTCATTAAATAACCCAAAATCACTTAACGCTATGTTAACAGGTGATTTGGTTATTCGTAAGCGCACTTTATTAGTTTCTATCGTTTTTGGCAGTTTGATCAATCTGTTACCGCCAATGCTTGTCGCTGTTGCAATTTGCTGCCACTGTCCGTTTAACCACGCATCCACTGCTACCTCCTCTATTCGCTGCCCTAATTTAATGTTTTCACGTAAACGGATCACATCAAATGTTATAGATCTATGCAGATTAATAATCAACTCAGGTGTAGTTACATTATCATCCGTAGCCCAATAACTATACCTGTCATCGTCTATTAGATTCGCGGGGCCAAACTTTGCTTCATTACCGGCTCTTATGTTACTCGCAGAAAACGATGCACCTTTGGCCAAATTTCGGTAAAACATATCATAAAGAGTTGAGCCAAATAACGTTAATTTTGTGCTATCATCTTTGCTTAGCAATCCGTCTTTATCAGGCGATAAACCCAAATCCAGGCAGGCCCCCCGCCCCACGCTTTTATAGTACAAACTCAATAAGGTATCGGGCGATTTTGCTTTCCCGTCCTGGCTGGCATGATAAAACCAACCCGGTCTTAACGGCACATCACACTCTGCCGGCATCCAGTATTGCCCGGCGCGCTGGCCCTGTATGCCTTCCCTGTCTTTGGTGAAACCATTGCCCGGCGCTTTTCCTGCTTCGGGCGCGTGAGGCGTATAGGTGGCCCAGCAGGTTTGCCCGGCTATGCCGTTCTCGTTCCCTACCCAGCGCACATCCGGCCCAACATCGCCAAAAATTACTGCATTCGGTTGCAACTTGCGTACAACACCCCAGGTAGTTTCCCAATCGTAATAGGTGGAGCGGTCTATCTTTCGCACTTCTTTCGCACCGCCGTAATAGCCGTCACCGCCATTGGCGCCGTCAAACCAGGTAATAAACAGGGGGCCGTAATGGGTGTACAATTCTTGCAGTTGCTTTCGGTACACATCAGTGACATATTCGGTCTTACCGTATAAAGCACTATTGCGGTCCCAGGGCGAGCAGTAAATTCCTAATTTCATGTGCAATTTGTCGCAGGCTTCTTTAAACTCTTTTACGATATCGCCCTTGCCATTCTTATACGGACTATGAGAAATATTATGTTCGGTAGTTTTGGTCGGCCACAGGCAAAACCCATCGTGGTGCTTAGCCACCACTAAAATGCCCTTAAATCCGCCCGCTTTTGCGGCACCAACGATCTGCATGGCGTCAAACTTTGTGGGGTTAAATATTGCCGGGTCTTCATCGCCATAACCCCACTCTTTGTCAGTATAGGTGTCGGGACCGAAATGGATGAGGCAATACATTTCTGTTTCCTGCCAGTTCAATTGCGCCTGCGTAGGCAACGGCCCGTAAGGCTTTGGCGCCTGCTGACCGAAGGAGGCCGTACAAGCTAAAAGCAAAAAGATGAAAGCAAGTTTGATCATTGGTCTAATGTACGTTTTACACCGTAGAGACGCAAAATATTACGTCTCTACACTTTTTTAATTTAAATTACTAAATTTGTTAGCATGAAGCGTTCAGGAAGTGCTGATCTGCCTTTACATTATGGCTATGTGCCTGCCTGGCTGGCCGAGCGTATGGCTAAGTTGGGATTGGCAGTAGTAGAGAACATTGTGCTGGATTACGGTAAGGACGAAATATTACGTCGCCTGAGCGATCCGTTTTGGTTTCAAAGCCTGGGTGCAGTGATGGGTATGGACTGGCATTCATCGGGTATTACCACATCGGTGATGGGTGCTTTAAAACGTGCCGTCAATCCGCACAGCCGAGAGTTGGGCATCTACATTTGCGGCGGCAAGGGCAAATATTCCCGGCAAACACCCGATGAACTAATACGCATCAGCGAGCGCATTGGTTTGGACGGTAATTACTTAGTGAAATGCAGCAAACTAAGCGCTAAGGTGGATAATACCGCCATACAGGATGGCTTTCAGCTTTATACACACAACTTTATTTTAAGCGATACCGGTAAATGGAGCGTCATTCAGCAAGGCATGAGCGATGCTACCAGTACTGCGCGCCGTTACCATTGGCACTCGGAAGCGCTGACCTCATTTGTAGATGATCCGCATACCGCTATTCATGGCAAAAACACAGGATACATTTTAAACATGGCCGATAGGCAGGCCGACCCTTCCCGCAAAGGTATTATGCAAATTGCAGCCGAGCATCCCGACAAAATGATGAAAGAAGTGAACAAACTGGTGATGCCTGGTCATCACGATGTTCGTGCAGAAGATGTCGATCTCAAACGTTTGGGCTCTATACTTTGGCTGGCACACGAAAAACAACCCAAAGATTTTGAGGAGCTATTGCTGTTACAGGGCCTGGGCCCGCGTACATTACAATCATTAACGTTGGTCAGCGAAGTGATTCACGGTACACCGAGCCGTTTTAAAGATCCGGCGCGCTTTTCATTTGCGCATGGCGGCAAAGACGGTCATCCTTTCCCGGTACCTACTAAAGTTTATGATGAAACCATTGGCACCTTGCAAACTGCTATTCACAAAGCCAAATTGGGAAATAATGAGAAGAATGAAGCAATTAAACGCTTAACCAACATCGCTCAGCAAGCAGAAAAAGATTTTACGCCCAATGCCAATTTTGATAAAGTGATCGAGCAGGAACGTAACGATTCATGGAAATATGGCGGCCGCACCGTAATGGGTTGGGCAAAGCCGCCCGTGCAAAAACAACTAAAATTATTTTAAAGAAGAATAGATCGCCTTCGCCGAATCCAAATGCATCTGTATGGTCGGAAGCGTTTTACGCGAGAAATTCTGTATCAGGTTGCTGGTATTATTCGTTGCGTCTGTAAACAGTTTAATGGCGCCTTCATGGTCAGCAATCATCATCTGTATATACGCCTTGTCAAAATCGGCGCCTGTTTTTGCAGCGAGTTGATTGATCTTTTGGTGATGTTCGCCAGAAATAGTATCAGGCACATCTACCATCTTAGCCAGTTGTATTTTCCTTAATTCGGTACCCGCATTGGTATGGTCGGTGATCATCATATCAGCAAAAGCCACCACCCGCGGATTGGTCGAGTTTTTCTTTGCCAGTTCGGATGCCTTTACCTCGGTCATCCCTCCTTCTAATCCGTTTTTGATGAAATCAATGCCGCCATCATCGGCCAGGGTTTTATCGTTGTAATTCTTGGCATGACGGCTGTCCTGGCATGATGAAACGGCCCACAGAACAGTTACCCCTAAAAGGATATAACGCAGCTTTTTCATTTTTACGGATATTAAAGATTTACTGATTGGTTTAACAAAAATAATCAGCTTTGGTTTAAAAATGCTGGATATCAGTGATAAAACCGTCAAAATATTGATACCAAAGCCTAAGCCAAATTACGCCCGGCATTCACAATGCCGTAAACCGTACGCAGCACCAGTTTGTTATAGATATCTATTGACTCAGCGTCAGGGTTCTTATTGAGGAGTTGTAAAGCATAATGCTGTGTGATGACCAAAGGAAGTACAATGCGTTCGCGCACGGCGATGGAACGGCGATCGACAGGTGCGTTTTCCATCAGCACATGGGTATCCGTAAGTTCAAGCAGCAAAGTTCGCGTTAAATCGAACTCGTCCTTCAGCATTTTCCAGAAGGCGCCAAACCTTTCGTCCTTACCTAAATAAGCCGTTACCCTGAAATCAGATTTTGACATGGACATCATGCAATTATCAAGCACCGTCCTGAAAAAACCAGCGGTGTGATACAATTGCTTTACTTCATCCCATTTGCCGTTGTCATGCATCTTTTTTAAAGCTGTTCCAACGCCATAAAATCCTGGGATGCTTTGTTTTAACTGGCTCCAAGCCGTTACAAAACTAATGGCGCGGAGGTCTTCCAATTTCAATGGCGCATCTGCATTTCGTTTGGTAGGACGACTGCTGATATTAGCTTTAGAAAGTAATTTAAGCGGACTAAATTTCTCCAGGTACTCTACAAAAAGCGGATGCTTACGCAAAGCCATAAAACGGTCGTAGCTTTCCGCTGCCATATCTGCGATCAGCGACTTTTGGCCATGTGTCAACACATCACTGCCTTTAGGTTTCAAGGCCGACGTTACACCTGCACTCAGCAATTGTTCGAGGTTAAACCTGGCGGTTTCTACTGAGCCGTATTGCGAGCTGATGGTTTGTCCCTGTATGGTTAATTGTATTTGTTCATTAGCGATCTCGCCACCCATCGATGCATAAAAACGGTGCGTTTTACCGCCGCCGCGCGCAGGTGGTCCACCCCTGCCGTCAAAGAACGCCAGCTTTACGTTGTGTTTCCGCGCGATGGCGGTTAACTCGACTTTAGCTTTATAGATCGACCAGTTAGCCATCAGGTACCCACCATCTTTGGTACTATCCGAGAAGCCCAGCATGATGGTTTGAAAATTACCGCGACGCTTTAAATGTTGCTGATAAAACTCGTGCGTATATAAACGCTCCATTACTTCAGCGGCGGCTTCAAGATCATTAACAGTCTCAAATAGCGGCATAAAGTCGATGGTCAGTTCTTCTGCCTTCCATCCGCTCCACAGGAACAGGTCCATCAATTGCAATATATCCGATGCCTGCTGACAATTACTGATAATAAAACGCTGGCAACCCTTCTGCCCGTTTTCCTGCTGAATTTGCTTTACCAGGCGAATAGTATTGAGTGTGTCTTTCACCATATCATCCGCGTCACCAACTATTTTCACATTGCCTTCTTTAAATTTCAAAGCTTTCAATTTTGCCTCTTCCGGTAGTTCGATATAACCATCAGGTAAGCCGTGATCTAAGCCTGGCTGTTGCAGGCAATAGCTTACCACTTTACGCAGGATGCGGCTATCCTGCCGGATATCCAGGGTCGCAAAATAACAGCCGAATAGCTGCACTTTCTGAATAAACCGATCAACGATATCTGCAAATAAGCCGCCGTGCGTGTTGATCAATGTCTGTTTGACAGAGGTCAGCAATTCTATCAACTCATTTTGAATATTACGGGGATTGGCTAAGTGTGTATTAAAGGCATTTTCATAAAACAGCTCATACAGTTTGGCCATTTTATCTTCTATACCGCGGAAAGTGATACGGCGCTTCAGCAAGCGAAAATCGCGGTAATAACAGCGGAAAATGATCTGCCGTAGCAGCGATGACACCTCCCTGGTAGTTTCGGTTGTTACATTTGGGTTGCCGTCGCGGTCGCCGCCGGGCCAGAAACCCAGTTCCATAACGGCGTGATCGCCGGGCTGAATGTCAAATTCTTCAGTTAGTTTGGCTTGTATGGCAGATACCGCATGATAGAACGTATTTTCAAGGAACCATACCAAACTCACGGCCTCATCAACCGGCGTAGGCGATTTTTTATTGAGGAAGGGCGTTTTACCCAACTGCTGCAGCAACACATTAATATTGTCGAGATCGTTTGTTTTAAGCGCTTCTGTCAGATCGGTGATAATGCCTAACACCGTTCCCGGATAAAATTGAGTGGGATGCGCTGTCAGTACGGGCCGCAAAGAAAAGGCCCTTAATTCATCGCTGATCTGCCGGCGGGCCTCGTCGCTTTGAGCAGCCTGTTGCGTTAAACCTTGTAAAGTACCTGCCTGGTCGGTGGTGATCTTGTTAAACGACGAATCCTCAATGGCGTCAAACAGAACAACCTGTCTTTCAATGTATTGAATAAACCTGAATAAACGATTTATTTGCTCGCGATGATCAATATCGGGCACATACTTTTTAAAGAACGATTCGATTATTTCTGTTGGCGGTAGTTCCTGTGCTGCACCTTTTTCGCAATGGGCGCTAAAAAATGGCAGCAGGATACCTGTATCCTTCACCTGGTAAAAGGGCAGCGTTTGAAAGAGGCTGTTATATAACTCAAAGCGGGCTACCACCTCGTTGTTGAAGATGGCTTCGCGATGGGTAGGATTTTGCGTGGATGACATAGAGCAGATGGGTAATGCAGCGTGAATTTAACTAAAACACGCAATAATAACTATTGTTATTTAGCCTTGTTTGAAGCGAACCCACGAGGCGCTAAAAATTGTAATTTTGCGAACATCAACATGACTATACGCACCAAAGATATACAGGCATTTTTCTTCAGCCAATACTTTTCGGACGGGTTGCGTATTGCCACCGGCATTTTGATCCCGGCCCTGGTATTTTTGTTTTTCGACAGGTTTGATACGGGCATTGCGCTTTCTTTAGGCGCTTTGTGTGTTTGCGTGGTTGATAATCCCGGCCCGGTGGTACATAAACGCAACGCCATGGCAATTGCCAATGTGTGCATTTTCCTGGTGGCGGTCATCACCGGTTACGCAAGGCATAACGTAGTGATATTAGGCGCAGAGGTAACCATCTTTGCCTTTATATTTTCCATGTTTACAGTTTATGGCAATCGTGCCGCGTCGGTAGGTACAGCGGCGTTGCTCATCATGATCTTTATGATAGACCGTGATATGCCGCCCTCGCAAGTGGTGCCCTATAGCGCCATGATCTTAGCGGGTGGCCTGTGGTATATGCTGTTTAGCCTGGTATTTTTCGGCATACGCCCCTATCGCGCGGCGCAACAGGCCCTGGGCGAGAACATAGACGATATCGTAAAATTCCTGCGTATCAAAGCCGATTTCTACCGGCCCGGTGCCGATATTGACGCCAATTATCATAAGCTCGTTTCCCAACAGATACAGGTAAGCCAGCACCAGGATGCCGTACGCGAGTTGCTATTCAAAAGCCGGCAGGTGGTAAAAGAATCAACCAACGCCAGCCGCATATTGGTGCTTACGTTCATCGATTTGGTAGATATGTTTGAACATATCATGGCAACGCATTACGATTATACGGCCATTCATGAACGGTTTGACGGCACAGGCGTACTGGAAGATATTGCCACCGTCATTAGTGCAATGGCCGACGAACTGGAAAATATCGGCTTTGCGGTATTATCAAACCGCCGGTATAAAAACCTGCATGATTTTACGCCTGAACTGGAGCAACTAAAATTAAAGATAGACGAAGCAGGTAAAAACAGCCAGGAAGTAAGCAACCTGGTATTGAAGAAAATTTTGATCAACCTGCGTGATCTGAGCAAAGAGATCGAAAACATCTCCAATTATTATAACTCCCGCTCGTCCGAAATATTGATCGATACGGAACATAACATTGACCATTCCCGCTTCATCACGCACCAGGATTTTGCACCGCATATTATATTCGATAATTTTTCCTGGGATTCTGCAGCATTCAGGCATGCTTTACGCGTCGCGTTGGTTTGTATGATCGGCTTTATTGCGGCAAAAACGCTTTCATTGGGCCACCATAGTTATTGGGTACTGCTCACCATCATCGTGATCCTAAAACCGGGTTATAGCCTTTCCAAACAGCGCAATTATCAGCGTTTGTTTGGTACCATCACAGGCGGCATCGTGGGTGTATTAATATTGTTGTTTATCCCTAATGTTGATGTGCAATTTGCGCTCATGGTGGTATTTATGATCGGTGCATACAGTTTCCAGCGATTAAACTACATCGTAAGTGTGATCTTTATGACGCCTTACGTGCTTATCCTGTTTAAGTTCCTGGGCGTGGGGCACCTGGACATCGCTAAAGAACGCGTGGTTGATACCCTCATCGGCTCCAGCATTGCATTTATTGCCAGTTACTGGGTATTCCCGAGTTGGGAATCTGACCAGGTGAAACAAAGTTTGGCGGATGTGATCGTGGCAAACATCAACTATTTAGTAAAAATCGCTGAAAGTATTACCGGCAAAACCGTCAACACTACCGATTATAAAGTGGCGCGAAAAGATGTGTTTGTAAAATCGGCCAACCTTTCGGCTATGTTCGAGCGTATGACCTCCGAGCCTAAAAGCAAGCAAAAGCGTGTGAAGGATGTTCACAAATTTGTGGTATTGAACCATATCCTGTCGTCTTATATCGCTACCGTCGCTTCAGAAATAACCGTGAAGGGTCTGCACAATCCCCAGGCGGATATTTTGCGCCTGGTGAAACGTAACATCGCTGTATTAAACGAATGCAGCAAAAAGTTAGATGGTGCACGCATAGAGTTTACCGGTGAAAAGATCGCCGCCCCTGAAACGGATACCGACCAATCGCAGGCAGTTTCTTATACCCTGCTAAAAGAGCAGTTGGGCTTTATAAATAAGATTAGTAACGATATAGCCCGGGTGACGGATATGATTATTGCGGCGTAATTTCTTACAACAACTCCGTCGCTAAATTAGCCAGTTCACTCCGTTCACCTTTTTGCAGCGTAATATGTGCATACAGAGGATGCTCACGGGCACGATCGATGAGGTATGAAAGTCCATTACTTTCAGCATCCAGGTACGGCGTATCTATCTGGTAAATATCGCCGGTGAACACAAACTTGCTGTTCTCGCCGGCGCGGGAAATGATGGTCTTGATCTCATGCGGCGTCAGGTTTTGCGCCTCATCTACAATAAAAAATATCTTAGCCAGCGTGCGTCCGCGAATGAAAGCCAGTGGTGTAATGCATATTTTTTCGCTGGATACCAGTTCGTCTATCTTAGCCTGCATCTTTTCATCCTCGCCAAACTGGTCTTTTATAAATTTAAGATTATCCCAGATCGGTGCCATATAGGGGTCGATCTTTGACTTTACATCCCCTGGCAAAAAGCCGATGTCTTTGTTACTTAGCGGCACAATGGGGCGCGTTACAAATATCTGGCGATAATTTTTACGCTGCTCCAAGGCACCTGCCAGGGCCAGCAAAGTTTTACCGGTACCTGCATTACCCTGTATAGTTACGAGCTTGATATCCGGATTGAGCAGTGCATGAATTGCCAGTGATTGTTCAATATTACGCGGCTCAATATTAAAAACAGGTTGCTCTACTATTCGCTCTAATTTACCGCTGGTAGTATCATAGAAAGCCGGGATTGCCCCCTTTTTACCATTAAGAATAAAAAATTGATTGCCGGAGTTTGCAGGGATATCAAATTCGCTGCCATCAACAAATATTTGCTTGTTAAAGCGGGATATTGTTTTATCGGTCAGGCCGTCCAAAACGGTTTTGCCGGTGTACAATTGCTCCAGGTTTTTTACCTTGCCGGTCTCGTAGTCTTCTGCATGGACATTTAGTGCTTTTGCTTTCAGGCGAAGGCAAATGTCTTTCGACACCAGCACCACTTTCTTTTCGGGATATTCTTCCTGTAAACCTAATGCGGCGTTGAGTATGCGGTTGTCTACCTTATCCGATCCAAATATTTCTTCCGCATCAACACCGCTGTTATTAGTGTCCATTACTACTCTGAAACTGCCTTTGTTGCTGCCGTTGAGCGGCTGCCATTTGTTGACCAGCTTTTTGCGGGAAATATCGTCTATAAGGCGTATAAAGCTGCGGGCTTCGAAATTGCGTGTGTCATTGCCGCTCTTCATGTTATCCAGTTCTTCCAGTACCTGGATAGGGATAGCTACGTCATGTTCCTGGAAATTCTCGAACGCATTGTGATCGTACAGGATCACCGAGGTATCTAAAACAAATATTTTCTTTTTGCCGTTGCTGCCCGGCCTGCCGTTTCCGTCCTTTTGCATACCCCGCTAAATTAATCATTTACCACATGGCAGAAAAGCAAACCGCCGTCATCAAGGTAAAAATGTGTATAAATAAAAAACGGGAGCCGCCTCTTTCGATTTGAATCTCCCGTTTTTGCTTCTGCATGACCATAGCCATCCAGAAAGCATCAAGTTTGTGTAAATTGACCGACCCGATCTCACCAGCGTTATTAGTGCCAACTTGTCTCCTCCGTCGCGCTTTAAGTGGTCTTCCATCTTTGTTTTTGCGAACCCGGTTTTGTTCGTGCCCTTGCGGACCCGCCCATTCGTCTTTCGCTCAACTCAGACAGCCCCTGCTGTCAAGCATTGCCGGCGGTCATTGTTTGCTAACGCTGATCGCTTCAAAGGTCATTATGTTGTTTGCCGGGTCTCCGTAAAAACCCAGACAGTCTCGATAATACCCCGTTAGATTAACACTCCTTTTCAAAAAACTCTTTCGAGCCCTTATCTTTTTTGTGTAACCCAGGATTTCCCGTGATCTTTAGCTCCTCCGAAGATTCGCCCGATTCACTTTCTGTTATTCCTGTAAGGCTGTCAAAGTACGTCGTTCCTGATGATTCTAATATCGCAAGGCCCCCTTTATTTGCAAAATTTTTTTGCTTGTTTTTATTAACGGTTTATTAACATAAAATTGGCGGGTTGTTAACATTTTTAGGCGATAAAAAGGGCTTCCTGAGTTGCGAAAATACATTTTTGAAGCTACGGTTATTCACACACACCATCATCCACATTTTTATAGATTTTGAAAAAAATAAAAAGGCAAAAAATTCCTAAAAATGAATTTCAGTTAAATTTTTTCTTTAAAATCTTCCAAAAAAAGTCGCAAAACGTCACGCAAATACACCCTGTTTTTATCACTTTTACAGGCGGATCGTCGGTCACAAAATCAAAAGGCATGTCAAAAAACATAATTTTCGTTGCACTGCTGTTACTAATTTCTCTTTCCCGTGGTAAAGCACAGGCCGTTTTACGCGATCCTGGCGATGCGGAGTTTAATAAACAGGCGCCTGCGGTATTCAAAGTTTTACTGGAAACTACCAAAGGCAACATTACTCTAGAAGTGAGGCGCGACTGGTCGCCAAACGGTGTGGACCGGTTTTATAACCTGGTGCGCAACGGTTATTATGACAATACGCCTTTTTTCAGGGTTCGTTCAGGCACCTGGGCACAGTTTGGTATTGCAGCCGATCCGAAAGTGGCACAGGCTTGGCGCAATAAAGCTATTCCTGATGATCCCCGCATCGAGTCAAATACACGGGGAATGGTTACTTACGCTTTTAAAGATGCTAACGGGCGCACTACACAAATTTTTATCAACCTGCGCGATAACCGCATGCCGTTGGACACGCAGGGCTTTGTGCCCATAGCAAAAGTGATAAAGGGAATGGAGGTTGCTGATGCCCTGTATGCACAGTATGGCGAAAGTGCAGGTGGTGGTATCAGGGCCGGAAAGCAGGACTCTTTATTTGCAGGCAGTAATAATTATTTGAAGCGTAACTTCCCCTTGCTCGACTATATAAAAAAGGCGAGCATCATAAAAGATTGAACAACTTATTGTCCACTTCGAACGTATTGTAAATATGAACACCAGGGAAATAGAGCGCCTGATCAAGATAAGCCGCGAGCGACCGCTCATGCCGGATAGTTATATCCCCTGGCAGGAAGAGGTGCAGCCCGGCGATATCTATTTACCCGAAACGCTTACTTCGTTGCAGGGACTTCCCGTTTACGATACCCTCACCCCTACCCAAAAGTTGGATCTCGGCCGGCATGAGTTAGTACAGGTAATTGCTTCTTATGCCTGGGGCGAATTACTGTTTTGCCTGTTCATGACTCGGCACATGCTCAATTTACCGCTTGACGATGTGGAGCACCAGTTCCTGATCCGTGAAATGATCGAAGAATTGCGTCACCAGGAAATGTTTGCCAGGGCGATTAAGCAGATCGGCGGTGAACCTATTAAACAAACCCGCTTACATCGCTTTTTCGGGCATTTCTCTAATAAATATTTACCTGCTGACTACCTATTCATGGGCAGTGTATCGGTAGAATTAGTCACCGATGTATATGGTAATTACGCACGCAAAAATCAACAGGTTTACCCGGTGCTGCGCAAAATGTTCGATCTGCATAATATTGAAGAGGCCCGGCACATACTATTTACCAAAGCACTATTAAAAGACTATACTGCAAAGGCGGGTGTGATCAAAAAAACACTGTACAGTTACGTGATCCTGCTCAACATCCTGTTTGTACGGACGATGTATGTAAAACGCGAGATATACGAACGTGTTGGACTCGAAAACCCGGATGCGGTTTATAAGATAGCCTCGAAAAACTTCCGTCAAAAGTTTGCAGACAGGTGCCTCGACGATATTATAGAATTTGTAGATAGCTGGGGTGGCTTTAACCGCGCTACGCGCTGGGCCTGGCGCTCGGTAATTGGTGCGAAGGTGTAAAAACGGTTTATTCTAATTAATTAGACATCACGATTTATTTCAATCCACTCCCACTTTGAATTCATAACCTTTCAACTTTCTACGACAATTTCAACCTCTCCAACTTTTGCCGGCCTTCCATTCTTAAATGCTTTCCGAGGGGTTAGCCCCAACAGCTCAAACATCGCCATATCTTCTGAGAATGACGGGTTGGGTGTAGTCAATAGTTTTTCGCCTGCGAAAATAGAATTGGCGCCCGCCATAAAACAGAAAGCTTGTTCAACCGTGCTCATTTCGGTGCGACCAGCTGATAAACGCACTACTGTTTTTGGCATAATGATACGGGTAGTGGCTATCATGCGCACCATATCCCATACCGACACGCGCGGCTGCTCTGCCAACGGTGTGCCTTGTACAGGAACCAAGGCATTAATAGGTACAGATTCAGGATGTTTAGGCAGGTTCGATAAAGTCCGCAGCATCGAAATACGGTCTTCAACTGTTTCGCCTAAACCAATAATACCCCCGCTGCACACCGTGATCTTTGCTTTGCGCACATTTTCCAATGTTCGTAAGCGGTCATCGTAAGTTCGGGTAGTAATAATGCGTTTATAATCTTCTTCAGAGGTATCAAGATTGTGGTTGTAAGCGTAAAGGCCGGCATCAGCTAAGCGTTGCGCCTGCGATTCAGTCAGCATACCTAATGTACAGCAAACCTCCATATCCAGTTCGTTTACCGCTTTCACCATATCTATCACCTTGTCAAAATCGCGGTTATCGCGTACTTCGCGCCAGGCAGCGCCCATGCACAAACGGGAAGCGCCTCCCGCTTTTGCTTTTTCGGCAACGGCTATCACTTCCTCTTTCGGCATAATGGCATGTACATCTACGCCGGTATTATAACGCGCCGCCTGCGGACAATAAGCACAATCTTCGGGGCAGCCCCCTGTTTTAATAGAGATCAGTGAGCTGATCTGCACCTCTGCATAATCTTTATTTTCACGGTGCACAGTAGCGGCCTCGTAAACAAGGTCAAGCAACGGGCGGTGATATATTTCGGCAATTTCTTCTTTTGTCCAGTTATGTCTTACTTCGGTCATGTCGTTATTTTGGAATGGTCAAATTTATAAAAAAACCGCTCGTCTGGTATCTAATGCCGCAAATGAGGCACCAAAATTTGGGTGGCGAACCACAGCGGTAGCAAAAATCCGGCGCAATCTGTAAAAGTGGTGATAATAATCGACGATGCCACGGCCGGGTCGATCCCTACCCTTTTTAATATCAATGGAATAGACGCGCCTGTTAAACCGGCCACTACCAGGTTTCCTGTCATGGCAAGGAACAGCACCAGGCCTAACCACGGGTCAGCGTCGTAAAATAGTGCAATAAAGAACACGATCAAGCCGTTGGCCGCACCATTTATCAGTCCGACTAAAAACTCTTTCAACACGGTTTTATAAGCCTGGTTGTCGGTCAGGTCGCTTAATGAAATGCGGCGAACGGTTACGGCTAATGCTTGGGTAGCTGAGTTACCGCCCATGCCGGCGATAATGGTCATATAGGCAGCCAAGATGGGTATTTCGGAAACGGTGGTGGTAAAGTGCCTGATGATCGATGCGGCAAGATAAGCGGTCGCCAAATTGATGACCAGCCACGGCAAACGGCTTTTTACGGCATCTTTCCAGTTACCGCTCAGTTCCTCATCTTCAGACACACCGGATATCTTCAACATATCCTCGGTGCTTTCCTGCTCCATTACGTCGATGATATCATCTACCGTAATGCGGCCCAGCAATTTCATGTGGTCATCCACTACCGGTATGGTCGTGAGGTTATATTGAGAGATCAATTTTGCTACTTCTTCCTGGTCGAGCTCGGCCTTCACAAACACCGGATCGCCGTTGAAAATATTTTTGATCTTTACATTCGCATGCGCCTTGATCACACTTTTGATAGACACCACACCCTGCAAAACATTCGCATCATCCACCACATAAATGGTATAAAACTCCTCCATTTCTTCCGATTGCCGGATGATCTCGTCGAGTGCGAGCTTTTTATCCCAATTGATATTGACTTTAATGAGCTCGGGGTTCATCAAACCGCCCGCCGTGTTCTCGTCGTAACTTAACAGCGCACGGATGCTGCTGGCATCTTCTGCATCAATATCTTCTAATATTTCCTGTTGCTCATGCTCTTCCAGTTGCGAAATAATGTCTGTCGCGTCGTCATAATCAAGTTCCTCAACAATTTCGGCACGTTTCTCGGGTTCTATGCTGATGAGGAGTTCACCGGGATCCTGCTCTTCATCCATTTCGGCAAATACTTCCGACGCTTCTTCCGCAGGCAGGATATTGATAATGCGTTCGCGGTCCTCCTGGTCGAGCCGTTCAAAAAGAATAGCAATCTCCGAGGCATGATAATCCTCCAAAACGAGCTTCAGGTCAGCATCGCTGCCCTCCAGCGCGGTTTTAATGCGCTGCAAGTCGGTTTTATTAATTTCGAAGGATTGCATATTGGCCTAAAATAAGCAATTATGGTTGAAACAGGAATAGCGGCGGGCAGTTTGTTATTAGCTGCAGACGCGCAAATGTTGCGACCTATTCCCTGCGGTTATGAGGAGTGACTGTAACTGATTTTGCTGTTTTCTACCTTATTTAACCTCACTAAAACAGCATTCACCTGCATTTTGCGGATGGCCAATTGAATAGCGCAATCATTATCAAAGTTTTGCAACAAAATTTCGAGTTCGAACTCTTTTATAATGCGCATCACCTCGTTCATTTGCAGGTAATTAAAAGTAATGTTATAAATATCATTCACCGTTTTTTCAACAATAACTGCATTATTCAATACATCTTCGGCAGTCTGCTTGTAAGCATTGATCAATCCGGGAACGCCTAATAACGTACCACCAAAATAACGCACCACCACTACCAGTACATTGGTGATATCACGTGATAACAAAGTATTCAGGATCGGCCGCCCTGCAGTGCCGGAAGGCTCGCCATCATCATTCAGTTTAAATACCGAGCGATCGGGCGTTAAGCGCATGGCCCAGCAATGATGATTGGCTTTGGGATGTTCTGTTTTTAAATTGGCGATGATCTCTTTTACAGCAGATTCGCCCACTACCGGGAAAGCGTACCCAAGAAACTTACTGCCGCGATCACGAAAAGCGCCCTCGGCAGGGTTTTCAATGGTACGGTAAGTATCATCAAATAACATTAAGGATTTGCTGGTGATAACAGATGATGATAATAGCGATCAGGGCCAGCGCAATGCCTGCTTTGTTAACAACGCTCAATTTCTCTTTAAAGACAATGAGGCCAACCAGCGCCGCCAGCACGATCACCCCGATATTCATGGCTGCAAAAACGGTAGAAGGTGTATTGGCCAGCGCCTGGTGTGCTTTTATATAGAACAGGATATTACCAAAGTTGGCCACACCCAGCACCCAGCCTATTAAAATATGCGGCCAGGAAAACTTGGTTTTTTTGCGATTGATCTGGATAATTAAGATAATAACCGAAACGATGAACGCCAGGATGTAGCATATAAACAGCGACGTTGTATAAGGCACATCGGTAAATACGGCAACCCTTTTGAACATAATGTCGATCACGCCAAAGCCCGCAAATACCAGCAGCAAATAAAGCCAGGAAAGATTTCCCTTTCCACGGGTATTCGCCGTTCCGCGTGATGGAACCGTACAAAGTATAGCCACAAAACCTAAGCCAATGCCGCCCAGCTTTAATAACGTAAGCTTCTCGCCAAACAAAAAGAACGCTGCTAAAATTGGAATTAACAGCGAGAGTCTTTGCGCCAGGTCAGTACGAACTATACCTGCGATCCGTACGGAGATAGCAATGATGAGAAAAAGTACTGGCAGTAATACGCCCAATATTAAATAAGTATAGCTATGGTTGGTTTGCTGCTGATTCAATTGCGGTTTATAAAGGAACCAGGTAAGCGCAATAGCGACTGAATAGTTCCAGGTAACGGCCTGTAAAACGTCGATATGATACCGTTTAGCCAGTTTCAGCATAATAGACACGCTCACGCTGCAGCAGATACTTAAAAAGATATAGAGCATCAGTTTTACGAGTTATAGGTAATTTTCAGGCTATCGGGTCCAATTTGATAATCCTCTGTTAAATTATAGCTTATTTCGGGTGCTTTGATACCTTTTTTTAACAAAGCCGGCCCGGTAAAAATGCGCGCCTCATCCCACAGGTTTGCGGCTATAAATGTTCGCAACGTGTAGGCGCCGCCTTCAATAATTACCGACTGTATATCCTGCAAATACAATTGATACAGGATATATTGCGGCACAAAATTATCGAAATCCTCCAACGCAATATACTTAATTTTCCCATCGATGGACGTTTTGTGTACGTTAAATACAAAGGTCTCTGCCGACTGGTCAAAAATGTGCAGATCATGTGTCAGTTCTAAATTACGATCGATCACCACACGTTTCGGCGGGCGGCCATTACCGTAGCGCACATTCAATTGCGGATTATCAATGGCAGCGGTATTTTTTCCGATCAAAATAGCATCTTCCTCGCCACGCCATTGGTGTACCAGTTTCCGCGATTCGGCACCGGTTATCCAGAATTGTTTTTGATCATCGGGCGCATAGAACCCATCAACCGTTTGTGCCCATTTAAGAATAATATAAGGGCGATGCTTTTGCACGCGCGTAAAAAAGCGCCGGTTGAGCCATTTACATTCATCTTCCAAAACCCCGACTTTCACTTCGACACCCGCCGCCTGCATTTTTTCAATGCCTTTACCATCCACCTGTTCAAACGGATCGCGACAACCCACCACTACACGCGGAATCTCATGTTTAATGATCAGATCGGCACAAGGGGGTGTTTTGCCGTAATGCGCGCAAGGTTCCAGTGAAACGTAAATAGTAGATTTTTTCAGCAGGCTCGCGTAATCAGCATGCTTTTGAATAACATGGTTTACCGCATTTACCTCTGCATGTGCCTTGCCATATTGCTGGTGATAGCCTTCGCCAATAATTTGATCATTGTGCACGATCACCGCGCCTACCATCGGGTTCGGACTAACAGCGTCCATACCTAAAGCCGCCAGTTCGAGGCAGCGGCGCATATATATTTCGTGAACCGGCATATACAAAAGTAGCTTTTTATGTTACTTTGTTGCGTGAAAACCATTGGCGAGGCATTTACTATTTATAAAGAAGCGTTAAAAGCAGTCTATGAACCAAACGAAGTCGAGGCCATTACCCTTTTAGCCATTACTGAGCTAACACAATTATCCAAAGCATCGGTAAAAGCTTTTCCAGAGAAAGAACTTGAACCTGCGCAAGCTGATCAACTACAAAGCATTTTACCGCGCTTACAGATGGGTGAGCCTCTACAATACATCCTGGGTCATACTGAATTTTACGGACTCGATTTTAAGGTAAATTCTTCCGTGCTTATCCCCCGCCCCGAAACCGAGGAACTGGTGGAGTGGGTCTTAGAATCAGTTGGCAGTTCTAAGTTGGCAGCTGGCAGTATTTTAGATATTGGAACGGGGAGCGGCTGTATTGCTATCAGCTTGCAGAAGAACCTGCCACGGGCAGAGGTTTCTGCGATGGATATTTCTGCTGCTGCCTTAGAGATAGCAAAACAAAACGCTGAGCTCAATAATGTAAGGGTCAACTTCATCGAACAAGATATACTTGCTTACTATTCACCACTCACCACTCACTACTCACCACTCACCACTCACCACTCACTACTCACTACTCACCACTCACTACTCACCACTCACCACTCACCACTCACCACTCCATACAACATAATCGTCAGCAATCCGCCATACGTCACTTTGCAGGACAAAACCCAGATGCATCGCAATGTAATTGATTTTGAGCCGCATACAGCGTTATTTGTGCCCGAAAGTGATCCTTTGATATTTTACAAAGCTATCGCGACTTACGCACAAAACAATTTGCCGCCCAACGGCTTATTATTCTTTGAGATCAACGAAAGTTATGGTGTGGAAACCGCCGAAATACTGGCCGCGATGGGTTTTCATAATGTAGAATTACGAAAAGACCTCATCGGCCGCGACCGTATGATCAAAGCTGTCAAACCATGAAGAAACTGGTAGTCATATTCTTAATTTTTGCCTTTTACAGGGTTAGTGCGCAGGATAGTCTTCAACTGCTTAACAGCAACCGCGAGCATATTAAAATGTCGGGCATGAGCGTGTTGGGTAGTTGGTCGGTGGCTAACTTCGCGGTGGGTTTGATTGGGCAGAGTAATTCCAGCGGACAAAACAAATACTTCTACCAGATGGATGCCATCTGGAGCGTATTCAATCTTGGCGCAGCTATTCCGGGATACATCAGCGCCGTAAAAAATATCAACAAACCGCGCACGGCTGCCGAGGCTTTAAAAGAGCAGAAAAAGATAGAAACTATTTTCCTGGTAAACGGCGGACTGGACGTCGCTTACATTGGCACCGGCATTTATCTCAACCATCGCGGTGATATTCAAAACTCCGACAAGTTGCGTGGTTACGGCGAAGGTGTGATCACGCAGGGTGTTTTCTTGTTGCTTTTTGACGCCACGATGTATTCAACCGAACGGCACAACGGCAATAAATTAAGACACTTTTTGGAACGAAACCCCTTACTGTTTGATGGTAAAAAGATAGGCATGGTAGTCAACTTCTAATAGTTTAGTTGGAAATGGTACGCTATTTGTATCGATTTTATAAATCTGCTGCCATGAAAAAAAAGATGATTATCCCTATATCAGTATTCGCCGTAAGCCTGGGCAGCGCCTATAACAGTGATGTAATCAATCTGAACAGTGACGACGGAGACACTAAAACAACCAAAGACACCGCCAAAAAAAGCAAAACCAGTAAGTAAACTGGTTTTGCTTTTTTTGGCGGTGTCTTTGG
>Ga0206919_1065_pt1 | contig 20218 bp, 14 predicted proteins | sample Alteio_BWOrgHeat_67_FD_152962 | JGI IMG/M metagenome (GOLD analysis project Ga0206919, IMG submission 152962) | Enriched cells from forest soil in Barre Woods Harvard Forest LTER site, Petersham, Massachusetts, United States -... | ecosystem: Environmental > Terrestrial > Soil > Temperate forest >... | reverse complement strand
CCTCATGCACGGCGGTCAAAACCGTCCGCTCAAAAGTCGCCGCTGGACCGTCGGTAAAATCGGGCATGGGCGGCGGGGTCATGCCATGATCTTCTATCGCGAACGAGATTTCCGTCGCGAGGTTCACGAAGAAACTGGACATGCCCGGATCGAGGCTCAACGCCTGCCCATCGAGATAAACCGGTAGATATTCATCACCAAGTCGGCGCGGAAGCTGCTTGAGCAGCGAAGTCTTCCCCGTGCGCCGATGACCGATCAGCACCAGATTGTTCCGGTGCGCGGCTTCGAGATTATCGTGGATAAATGACACCACATCGTCACGCCCAAAGAACAGCGGCGACCCCGATTGCAGCGGCGTCCCCACCACATACGGATTCGGGATCATTTGGAAATCCGACGTTGAAGTGAGCAAATACACCACATCGGCAAAATTTTCGATCTGGTCCGAGCCGCGCGGATCAGCATATTGCACGATGAATCGGGCGCGGAACTGATCGACATTTGGCGCTAAACGTGGACGGACTCGCACCTCGACCTGCGCTTCTTCATCCGGTCCGAGCCGATCAATTTGCACGGCGGGATCGACCAGCGTGTAATCTGGCGATGGCGCGAGATTGACCCGGATTTTTAACGCCGCGCCGCGTCCATCGTTCCGCACACTCAGCGACAGCGAGATCACGTCATCTTGCCAGGTATGGTGAGTCAGCAACTGGCACACAATCTGAGCACGAGTCTGAATCTCGCTCATAACCCCGCTGACGACGCCGAGCCACGTTTCAGTGATACGCACCACAATCGCACGATCTGCACTGCCGAGATCGGCACGCGCGCTCCGATCCACACGCCCTAACTTTTCGAGCGCACTGACGAGATACGCCAGCCGATCTTGAGAGGTATCGACCCGTTCATAGTTGTACAGCGTTTCCGCGACAACCCGTAATTCAACCAGCGACTCTTTGAGCGCCGTCAAAAAGGCCGGAACCACGATATTGAGTTCGTCCTTTTGCGCGTCGGTGGGGGGGGCATCGCAGGCTTCACAGATCAACGTGCTGTCGCGGAAACTGGACAGCAAATGCGTGATCTGCGTGACAGTCTGCACATTGATCGCATCCTGCGCCAGATGATATAACCCGCGCGATTCGCGTGCCCCAGGCCATTCCGAAATCGGCGGTGTCTCCATTTGCGAGATCAGCGTCCGCAAGCCGAGCGGCAGGAATTCAGGAGTCCATAACCCTTTAAACAGGAATAAATAGCCACTCGCCAACTGCGTGATCTGCTCTGTGCCGGGTTCGAGCACATGATAGAGCGTGCCGAGCAGGGCATGAATTTCACTATCTTCGCCTGCGGTTTGGGTCAGAGTATGCAATTCCGCGATGGCGGTTTCAGGTTTAGCAGCTAAGGCTTTCGCTAACACTTCAGCCCGCCCGAGCGGCGAATTTCGATGGGCGTCAAGCTCTCGTTCCGCTGCTTCGCGCCGTTTGGTTTCATTGCGCTGCTGCTCGATCAGATGGACGACATAGACCGCAATGCCGGCCTGATCTGCTAAATTTCGTAGCAGATTTTGATCTTCGCGTGAATAAGCCTGACCTGACATACGCGGACCATACGCCAATATCCCGACCAATTCTGAACCTGCGGCTCGTGGCGCGATCAGCGGGACAATCACCCCAAACGGCAAGCCTTTCGGAGCAACCAGATTATGCCCTGCCTTGAGCTTTTCCAGGGCTTCTGGCTTCATCACAAACTGATCTGGGTTCTGGCTGTCGCGTTTCATGATGGCTTCGGGAAATTGGACCGGCGCACGGCACAGGTCTTCGGGCAGGTGTGTTTGATTTTCCAGATGAAACGTATTATCGGGTTTGTAGAGAAACACGGCAGCATGGGTGATATGCAACAGATTGCTCACCCGCGTCAGCAGGACATTTGAAAGCTGGTCCGGGTCGATGATCGTGCGAATTTCGCGCGAAAAATCCGTAAACGCTTTCTCGAAATCGACTTTTTCGCGGTAAAACCGTCTATCGACCATCATTTTGGCGCGTTGGCGGGCAGGCTGAAACAGCAGCGCAATGATCAGACTCGAAGCCACTATCGCGACATCCGACTGCTGCCCAATGATCGCTCGGAAAATGGATTGAAAAACGTAGATTTCCAGAAAAAATACACAGACCATGCCCATCATTGCCATACCGTAGATCACGGTTTGGTGGATGATCGGGTCGATAGCCCATAACCGGAAGCGCATCATCGAGATACCCATGGTCACCGGGATCGCGATAATCGTGAGCGTCTTGAGCAGTGGGATTGCCAAATGCAACACAGGGGTGACATTGCTAGTCATGGGCAGCATTTGCGGCTCAATCAGGTACATGAATAAACTGCTTAAGAAAAAGCCCAAAAAGGTCACGACGAAACCGAACATCACCCATTTTGTTTGTTGGCGTTCAATTGGGTTCAAGATGTGCTTGCGCCGGTAGCGCTGTGCCAAGAGGCCACTGCAATACATAGGAATCAAGATTCCGAAACTTAACCATTGGGGCAAGCCCCCAAGCGGAGAAAGCTGTGGAATAAAAGGCCAGGATAACACCCAGGCTATCCAGACTATCGAAACAGTCCGTGTCCAGGAGGGAACAAACTGACCATCGGGAAACACATATAAAAGGATCAGGATTAACCCATATCCAAGCGCAACAATGATTGATGTTAAAGAGAACCACATGGTTGAGTCACCCTGTGGCATCATGAGTGCGGCGGTTTGCGAGGCTCCAAATGTGACCAGCGTAATCGAGACGAGCAAGCCGATCCAGTCGTTCGATTTTCGCCACATAATGAAGCCTGCTACGGCGCTTGACACCAGCATCAGCAGCCAGTCGAATGCCAGGGCATCAAAGCGTGCCAGCTTGATACTATAATCTTGGATTGGCACGCCGTAATTACCGTAATTACGGTCAAGACCCATGCTTCGCAAAAAGCATACCCAGGTCAGCACAAAAATAGTGAACCAGGCGAGCCGCGCCGCTGCTAAAACAGGGCCTTGCAGGGTTGTTTTCGACTCAGATTTATGATCAACATCAGTTCCCAATAAAGCAGTGGTGGTGCTCACAGCAGATTGCCTTTCAGCCTATCTTTCAGGTCATCTTTCAATGTATCGGCAATTCGATATTCATTATACGCTTCTTCCGTGGACGAGGTTGTAGGCAAAAATCATACGTTTAGGTAAAACTTAGCGATCTTTCGTCTCTCATCTCACCGACGCGGAGTAAGGTTAGTAAAATGTCACGATCACAGTCGCGTTATGCCTCACTTTGGCAGATCACGATGAACATCTGGTCCCGCTGGTTTTGGATAATCATTGCGATTATCATGGGGATAGCCGTTGGGCAGGCAACTGCGGCGGCGATTCCGACCCTGGCAGCACAAGCCGATACCAGAGCGCGACTTTCACCATCGCCCGTACCCACGGCACACTGTAGCTGGTGCTTTGCGACACTTCCGCCGTACTCTTGCCTTGTGCCAGCACCCAATCATCTGCCTGTGGCTCCGTTCTCGCCCATCCACCGCGCCGCGGTAGCCCTTTTCTAGTTCTTCAATTTTTAGATGTGATTCCAGTTTCAGTTGTCTTCCCATTCCTCCGTTATATTCCCGAATTGCGTATTATTTGGCTCAGGGAAGGCATGTTGTCTGGTTAGTCTTTCCAGAAAAACAGATAGTTGAAGTTTATACCCTTGAGGACGAGCAGATCTTGAACGAAAGCGACACTTTGACAGGTGGGAACATCCTGCCTAGTTTTACCCTTGCTGTCCGCTAAATTTTTGGAGACTAAACGACCAGAGTGACGGGCAAAATGCTATTTGCCTCATAGATACTGGGCACGGGCACAAATTGCATTTCACAAAACCGGGACGACACATAGGTCGTCCCCTACCTTTGTCGCGTTGTAGGGGCAAACCTGCGTGTTCGCCCGTGCGTCGAAAAACCTCAGATCATGCCCGCGAGAAGTAGAGCAGGGATAGCGGCAGATAAAACCCGGCTATCGGAACCCGGAGGGCGCAAAGCGGTAATGTAATCATTACTTCGGATGCGGCTTTTTAGCGGAACCCCGGATGGGGCACGCAGCGCAGCGAGTGGTAGCCCGCAGGGACTACTGGCTAAAAGTTGTTATCGGAAGCACAAAGCGAAGCATTTCTAGCTAAATCCCTGTCGGTAATGGTGAGTCAAAATCATATAGGGTTCCGAAGTGAAATGTGTATGTGGGAAAAGCGTGTTTTGCCGTTTCCTGCGCCGTTTGCGCTTTGAAAGTATAGGCTGCTCCATAAATTATTCAGGAAACCTATAGCAACCGTGTCTCACCTATTTTTGCCCCGGATTTGTATAAGTCCTGAACTTTTTCATAGACATCGAGCAATTGATTAGTCGTTTTTGTGAGATCGTGATTTTGTTCTATGTAGCGGCGACCAGCGGCAGCGATTCGGTTCCTAAGTTCTATATCTGACAGCAGCAAGATTACCGCATCGGCAAAATCATCAGGCGTGTCCGCAATGAGTACATGTTCACCATGTTTTACGTCTAGCCCACGTAGCGCAACTGAGGTTGCCACAAGGGGTGTTCCAGTCAAAAATGCTTCGAGCACTTTTACCTGGATCCCTGATCCATATAGGATCGGAGCAAGAGCAATAGTTGCTCGATGCAGGTAGTCAGATAGCGAAGGGACGAATCCTGTCACTTCAATATGTATATTTTGTAATGCTTCTACTGCCGGACTGGGATTGGCTCCCACAATCTGCAATTTCATATCAGGTCGTTGGCGCAAAATTTTCGGGAAAATCTCACGAACGAAATATACCACCGAGGCCACATTGGGGTGATAATTGAATGCACCTGTCATTAGCAATACATTTGGGGCGCGGTTTAAAGATGAAGCATCAGGATTTATCGGCATCCCCAGTGGGGCAACATAAATATGCTCCCTACGTGAGACACTACCTGCCATAAATAAAGCTTGATCTCGATATGATATGACCAGTGTAGCGAGAAACTGATCAACCAGCCAAGGTTCGTAGTGTTTGAGACGAGGAGCTTCAATTCTTGCAACAAACCGCCCAACCCGACTCGTGCTGGCTTGTGAGGCCCCTGTAAAGAGTGATTCCAGGTTATCAACAGCATCCCAAACGAGTGGCCAATGTGCTTTGAGCAACAACCCGTATTTCGCCATCCGTAAATGTTCAACATGGATGATGTCTGGCGGATTGCTGCGCATCTGTGCCTCTATTCGCCGCATTAATTCAGCCGACCACATAAAATTGAACTGCAAAGGGTGTCCCGAAGGCAAAATCGTGAGGCTATTGATCAGCGACTTTTGCCGGGTGATCTGTATACTGATTACTTGAATGCCCATCTGCTCCAAACGACTAATATACTCAGCATCCTTCGCGCCATGTTGTAGTGTTGCCACAACGATTTGATGTTCGGCATTTTTCAATCCACTTATATGAGAATAAGAACGAATTTTTGTTGGATTAGGGACATGGGGTACAAGATAGAGAATATTCATTTGGGCATCAAGAAAAAATTCCAGTAACCATGATGTTTTTGAGGCTCATAAACTTGGAGGTGGTGATTTACCAATACATTGATTTCATAATTGAAGGGATTTAAGAGTGCTGCACATTTTTTGACGTTATCAGCATTGCTGATCTCACAATAAATGATCGGGTGATGGGTACTCAATAGCTTTTGTCCACCCTCAAAAACGAAATATTCAAAGCCTTCTACGTCGATTTTAAGTGCAGTTATTTTCGCATTAGGTTCGAAAAATGCTGAAATATCATCTAACCGCTTGCAGATAACCCCAGCCCGATCCCCACTATCTACGGGCCCTTTACTTTCATCAATAATGTGGCTAAGTCCTTGCAGGCGGACTGCCCCAACGACTGGCATGACCATTTCTAATTCTTGCTCAATGTTGCCTAATGCCCAAGGGTAGATAATTACATTATCAAGCCTAAACCATTTGATCACTTTTCCTAACACTTTAAAATTTATGGGCATTGGCTCAAAAGCATAAACCTGTCCATGTGAGACTTTTTTCGCGAGAAGTACACTCATTATCCCAATATTTGCGCCAGCATCGATAACAAGTCCATTGTCATCAATTATAGAGAGTAGATGGAGAAAATCGCCTTCAACGGCATCCCATTTCAAAGTCGTGATTTTAAAAAGTGAAAAGAGAAAAAGATAATTTTCAAGGCCTAGAATCCGCTGAAGAACGCTTTTAATTAAAAGTTTCATAAAACAACCCTCCCTAGCCTCACATTTGGCTATTATAGGTCAGTGCTGAACATCCGTCGATCCAAGTACCACTTTGTTAAGAGATGCTAATGTAAGGCATCATTACAATGGATCTTGGCTCAGTAAGCATGTCATTTTTGAACAATTGAAAGTTTGATCGGCTTATAGCTTTTCGACCAATAGTTCTTTGATATTGTGGGAAATGCCGCTTTCGCCAAGTTTCGGTACTTTCTGATCACTGAGATCCGCATCTCACGCTTAGCTTTCCCGCTGGGGCTTGAGCATTTCATAGATAGCAGTTAGCTTTTTTGCCACTACCGGCCCGGCGTATTGTTCATTGATTAAGGCTAAAGAGCGTTTTCCCATACTAGCTAGGCGCTCTCGATTAGTGGCTGCCTCGATCATAATGCTGGCTAAGGCATCCGTGTCATTAGAAGGGACTATCCAGCCGTTGCCATCAATCGTTTCTGGTAAGCCTCCAACATTGGTAACGATTACTGGTTTTCCAAATCCCATCCCTGTGATTAGTGCACCACTTTGGTAAATATCGCGGTAGGGAAAAACCATAACATCAGCAGCAAAATGATACAGCCACATTTCCTCATAGGGAATATAGTTTGTGTATAGATTCACGTTCGGATGTTCCCGGATAGGTTCAAGCAGCGCTGTATCCTGCGCACCCTCAGGTCGCCCAGCGATAATCAGGCGAGCAGTGGGTTGTTGTTTCAGTACTTTCAAAAAGGCCGGAATCAATATATCTAAACCTTTATAGGGACGGATCGAGCCGAAGAACAGGAACACAAATGTATTGTCCGGTAAACCTAAATATTGTCGTGCTTGCTGCTGAGTCGCGTTAGTTGGGACGGCCTCTTTCGGTAAGGCAATCATCGGGACGATATGAGGGATGATATGAATACGAGATGGGTCGATGTGTGGGTAGTGTATAAGCAAATTGTCTCGGTTTGCCACCGTATGAACGATGAGACCATCGGCTTTCTCGTAGATTTTAGCGATTGTTTGGTCAATCGCCTTTTTGTTGAACATGGGAATTACATCATGTACTGTGTAGACAATCGGAATACCGAGCGCACGGATTCTCTCAGCGAGCCAATAGTCCAGCCGAGGCAGCCGATTCCACTGAATATGCACAATATCGGGGCGGTTTTCCCCTAATTGGCGTTGAAGTTGCCAGTGTCCAAACGGATAACTGATCGCTCGCAATAGACGCCGCAATCGCGGGTAATTTAAGAGTCGACGATCATTCAAGCCGCGAAAATACAAATAGTCAACTGTAAACGAACCACTAGCCGGTAGCTGTTTATCATACAGAAATTGCGATGTTACATAATGACCTTGCCAGCCAGCCTGAGACAAAGCTTCACAGAGAGCAAGGTTATAGTAAGGCGTGATATTGGCGGGATCAACTTGCCATACACTAGGTCCCATGCGTACTTTCCAATGATATTCGTAAATAATGGGTCAATGCTATAATCAACATTAAGTATAGCCACGATCATCAAGATTACAGGTAAATAGCTATGGCACTTTCCCTCGTCTCAATTGTTACACCCTGCTATAACAGCATCAAAACTATTGAAGCCACTATCTTATCTGTACTTGGGCAGTCCTATTCGCACATTGAATATATTGTAATGGATGCCCGTTCGACAGATGGTACGGTTGATCTGATCCGCAAGTATGAATCTCGCCTGAAGCTGATTTCCGAGCCAGATAGAGGCCAATCCGACGCCATCAATAAGGGATTTCGACTCGCGCAAGGTGATATTCTCGCTTGGCTCAATGCAGATGATCATTACTTCCCTGACACGGTTGAACAAGCTGCGACTTTTTTGGAGAAAAATCCTGACGTGGGATGGGTTTATGGTACAGCCGTCTCTCTGGATGCGAAAGGCGTGCTTTTTCCATTTCGTAACCTGTCGTTGCAATGGAGTTACGATTCACTGTTACATCAGGGCTGTTTTATTGAGCAACCGAGTGTGTTTCTGCGCCGAGCGGTTATTGATAAGTTTGGCTATTTAGATGAAAAGTTACATTATGGGCTGGATTATGAATATTGGCTCCGAATAGGTCGTGAATATCCCGGTCATCATCTCCCGGCTGTGCGTTCATTTGTTATTCGATCAGCAGACACGAAAACCGAAAGTGGCGGGGTTCCACGTTTACGGGAAATAGAGCAAATGGTTCAAAGCTATGGGGCTACCGAATATCCGCAGGGAAGTCGCCATGAGTGGGCAATGGGTTTCATCGAAAGTTTTTTCAAACATCTTTGGTCGGGTGAGTGGAGCAGCGCAGCAAGTGATTTCCGAGAAATCTGGCGTTATCCGCGTACCATACCTCGCAGCTTTAGCAAAGTGCTGATTCGTAAATTTGTGCCTCCAACTTTGGAAACAAAATTACGACAAGTACTGATGTCTAAAAATTGATACGATTGATTCTAAAGTAATCAGATTAGCCACGACGGAGCAAAAATATATCCGCCGCCCAACAATTCAAGCTACGAATGGTGATTACCAGTATAGGATTTTGCGCGTGTTCCTACAGATCAGCCTCCAAAGACTAAAGCTCCTTTTGCGACCTCCAGCCGTAACCACTGATTCTGCTGAGAAACGTTCGCTTGAACGCTACCGACGCATTTTTCTAACATTAGTAACATCGATTGGAGTGAAGGCTCTATCGCTCTTAATAACACTCATTTCTGTCCCTTTGACGATCCGGTATTTAGGGCAAGAGCAGTATGCGCTTTGGGTGACGATTAGTTCAACGGTGGCGCTTTTCGGTTTTGCGGATTTAGGTCTCGGCAACGGCTTATTGAACGCGATCACGCAAGCACATGGAAACAATGATCGTGAATTAGCACAAAAGCACATTTCAAGCGCCTTTTTTCTACTTTCTATAGTAGCTTGCGTCCTCGCTTTACTTTTTGCGTTGATCTATACACTTGTTCCCTGGTCACGGCTATACAATGTCAGTTCACCGGATGCTGTGGCAGAGGCAGGTCCAGCCACCGCAATATTTGTAGCTTGTTTCCTGTTGAGTATGCCGTTGGGCGTTGTTCAGAGAGTACAGCTTGGCTATCAGGAAGGCTTCATCGATAACCAGTGGGTTGGACTTGGAAAGATTTTTAGCCTTATTGGGGTGATCCTAGCCATCGCAGGACATGCCCACCTCTCATTACTGGTGTTGGCTCTTATGGGAGGGCCAGTTTTGTCGTTGCTACTTAATTCAATCTTCCTCTTTGGTATCAAACGTCCCTGGTTGCGCCCACGTGTAGATAAAATCGTAAAAAGCTCAATTCAAAGGGTTTCTCAGATAGGCTTCCTTTTTTTTATTCTACAAACAGCAGTCGCCTTCGCCTATTCATCCAACAGTCTAATCCTTGCTCAGATTCTGGGGCCGGGTGCTGTCGCTCAATATGCCGTTGCAGCGCAATTATTCAATATTCCAATAATGATTTTTGGTATGGTTTTGAATCCACTTTGGCCTGCCTTTGGCGAAGCGGTTATTCTGGGAGATGCAGAATGGATCAGAAAGACGTTTATTAGATCAGTAAAACTTGGCTTTCTGATTAATGGCCTCCCATCGTTATTTTTACTCATTTTTGGGAGTCAGATTATTCATCTCTGGGTTGGAACTGGTATAACCAGTCCATTCTTGTTGTTGTTGGGGCTTGCTGTTTGGACATTGCTGTATAGCATTAATGGCCCAATTGCTATGCTGCTTAACGGTGCTAATGTTATACGTTTTCAGGTAGTTTGTATCCTATTGATGACAGTGAGCAATTTATTATTAAGCATTTTTCTTACGCATAAAATTGGCGTATCAGGTGTAGTTTGGGGATCAATTGCTCCTCAAATTATATTGGTATTGATTCCCTCCTTAGTTTACATTCTACGTTTGTTGTCTACAATGGTGCAGAAACATGGTGACGCAATCAAGGGTAAGACTTCGTGAAAAACTTTCTTAGAAAGTTTCTCAACTATGAAAACAGAAAAGGTTTTGCTGATGCAGTTGGTTCAGGAACGTTATTGCGCTCCGGATTCAAGATTGATATTCGATCAGGACAGAGAAAAAAGCGAGTATTTATAGGAAGCAATTGTGTTTTATATTGCAGCATAACCCTTGAATGTCAGACTGGGAAAGTGACAATTGGAAATGATACATTTATCGGAGCATCTCAACTGATTTGTGCGCAAGAGATTGTCATAGGTTCAAACGTTCTTATCGCTTGGGGTTGCACCATTGTTGATCACAATTCTCATTCGATCCGTTGGTCAGAACGTCGGGAAGACGTTCGACTCTGGCATGAAGGACTGCTTAGTGGGTATAACGCGGCAGCTACAACAAAGAATTGGGAAATCGTACCAATGAGTCCTGTGCATATCGCAGATAAAAGCTGGATCGGGTTTAATTCGATTATTTTAAAAGGTATTAATATCGGTGAAGGAGCCGTAGTTGGCGCTGGGGCTGTTGTTACAAAGGATGTTCCAGCATGGACTGTTGTTGCAGGTAATCCAGCTCACATTATTCGAGAAATACCTGAAGATGAACGATAAGAATCTTACTTGGGAGCAAGCCGTTCAATGGTTACGGGAGCGACCAGAACAACAATCACTTGTTCGAACGTGCTACTATGACGATCCTTTGTTGGAGGCGGCCCAGCGCTTCGCAAATAGCGATGAATGGAAAGCAACAGAATTACTCCTCCCAGAACATCGAGGTCGGGCACTCGACTTAGGAGCAGGTCGCGGAATTAGTAGTTTTGCCTTAGCCCAAGCTGGTTGGGACGTCACTGCCCTTGAGCCAGACTCTAGTTTGCTCGTAGGAAGCGGAGCAATTCGCGCTTTATCAAGTGAGTCTGGGTTGCCAATGAATGTGATCGAAGATTATGGGGAAACGATACCTTTTGAGGCAAATTCATTTGATCTTGTCTATGGGCGACAAGTCTTGCATCATGCGCGGGATTTGACTCGGTTATGTCGTGAAGTTTCTCGCGTTCTTAAGTCCACTGGCCTGTTTATTGCGACCCGTGAGCATGTAATAAGTCACAAGAGCGATCTTCCTTTTTTCTTGGAACAGCATCCCCTTCATAAGCTTTATGGGGGAGAAAACGCTTTCATTTTGAAGGATTATCTTGCCGCTATCACGGGAAGTAATTTACGAGTTGAGAGAACGATTGGGCCATTTGAAAGCGCTATCAATTATTTCCCCCTGACCCATGAAGAATGGTATCAAATTTCTATCGCTCCGCTGGCTCGAATTGTGAGTCACCCGGTCGCAACACGATTTACCCAAGAACAGACACGTTTTGGTCGATGGGTGCTCACCAAGTTGGCCCTATTTCGCTCGAATTTAAATCGTAGTCCAGGCCGTTTATACAGCTTCGTAGCAAGAAAGCCATGATTTTGAACGAATTATCACCATTAACACAGCGCTCTGTACTCGTCACGGGAGGTGCTGGCTTTATCGGGTCTCATCTTGCTGAAAGCCTTGTGCATTTGGGTGCAAAAGTCACAGTTATCGATAATCTGGCGACGGGGGCACTCGATAATTTAGCGACCATCGCTTCGCAGATTAACCTTATTGTGGGCGATATTGGCGATTTGCTGCGACTTAAACGCCTAGCGATTGCAGATTATCATTATATATTTCATTTGGCAGGAAATCCGTATATCCCGCCATCGGTAGCCAACCCCGCCTATGATTTTCATGAAAATCTGCAAAATCCGTTTAGCCTACTCGAAGCGTTGCGCGAAGCGAAAACTCAAACAAAGCTTATCAATGCATCTTCAGCCGCCGTTTACGGAAATCCGGTCCGATTGCCAATTCGTGAGAGCGATCCAACGATACCTATCTCACCTTACGGGGTGAGCAAACTTGCAGGCGAGCGGTATGTCGCTGTCTACAGCCAATTATATGGTATTTCGGCTCTCTCTATGCGTTTTTTTTCGGTATATGGGCCTCGCCAACGCAAACAAGTGATATTTGATCTATTAGAAAAGATTCATCGCAATCCCTATGAAATCGAAGTCTTTGGCGATGGATCCCAAGCACGCGACTTTACCTATGTTCAGGACGTGGTACGCGCCCTTATTCTTGCTGCTGAGGTCGCCCCCGGTCACGGTGAAGCCTATAATGTGGCATCGGGGATAACCTATACTATTGCGCAGATTGTTTCAGCACTGTGCCACATCAGTGGTACTTCCCCACGAATCAACTATACGGGGCATGTGCGTCCCGGAGATGCGGAAAAATGGGAGGTCGATTTACAGAATTTACGCACACTGGGGTTTGAACCCAAAACAACATTAGAATCTGGTTTAGCAAAACTATGGGACTGGTACAGTGGCCTCTGAATTTAAGCCTCCGATTCGTATTGCCTTTGATAATATATGTACACAACAATGGATCGCAGGATGTCATTACCTAAAGAATCTTTTTATTGCGTTAAAAAGCACTGATGACCCCCCCTCCCTCGTGGTTTGTGGAGAGGCTCCCGATAATAGTGCAACAATGTTAAATCAGTTTGTTGAACAGCAGATACTATCACCTATTCAGCGCCATAGGTTACTTAGCCAAGCCTTTCGCATTGAAAGGCGATTTGGTATTCCTCTCGGTATGAGCCAATTAGCAGCGGCGTTTTTGCGCAATCAAACGATTGATATAATTTTTGCAATGGTTGATCAGGGGCAGCGGTTTAATGTTCCTCTTATGGCATGGATTCCGGATTTTCAACACATCCACCTCCCGCAGATGTTCTCTCAACAAGAGATTGTCTATCGGAACAGAACCTACCTAAGAATGGCTAAACGGGCAGAGTGCATCGTTTTGAGCAGCCATAAAGCCCTAGATGATTTCCAGAACTTTGTACCACTATATGCATACAAGGGACAGGTTGTTAATTTTGTTGCGGATGTTCCTACATCAGTTTATGAGACAAACCCTGATTGGGTCTGTGAGTATTATCATCTACCAGAACGATTCATTTATGTGCCTAATCAGTTCTGGAAACACAAAAATCACCAACTGATAGTAGAAGCCCTGTATCGCCTTAAAATGAAGAATATTGACGCATTTGTTGTATGTTCTGGAAATACCACCGATGGGCGAAATCCAAATTATTTTCCGCAATTGCAATCGACAATTGAACGCCTAAAACTTCAAGACAGACTTCTTATTTTGGGCGTGATTCCTCATGAACATATATTCCAACTCATTCGACAGTCAATAGCAGTACTGCAACCCTCTCTATTCGAGGGATGGAGTACCACAGTCGAAGAAACCAAGTCTATTGGAAAACGTATTATACTTTCAGATCTAGCGGTTCACCGCGAACAGAATCCCCCCTCAGCGCTATATTTCGATCCTTTTGATGCGGAAGCACTCGCTAATTGTTTATTAAAAACCCTTGCGGAAGCAACACCGGGTCCAGATCGCCTCATGGAAAATTATGCAAGAGAACAGCTTCCCCATCGAACTAAAGCATTTGGAGAAGCGTTCATGAAAATTGCACGAGAAATCGTTTTATCCTACTCTAAAACAAACCAATCATAGGCCGCTGATATAGCCCGTGTATCGTTGGGCAGTGAATCGGCCTTATCATGGCTAAGATCAATGATTTGTTTGCCGTTATCACGATAGGTGTCTGGTGGGATTGGCAAGCTGTATTCATGCCAACCACCTTCTAATCTTACAGGGCCTAACAGTTTGCCGTTCAAGGTAACATTAACGGTTCTGGTTTCGACCTGCGGAACAAAGGCCCGGAAACGCAGAATTGAGGGTGGTTTACAAGTTAGCATCAGGAGGCGAGAATCTTGCTCCGACCAGCGCACTTTCACATTATCGACTTGGTCAGGACCATACCATCCATCACCAATTAGCGATTGCTCAGCTTGCGATCCTACGTCAAGTTTGCCATTCGGGGCAAAAAGCGCTGATTGTAGTAAAAGCCGCTGATTGTCCTGTCCAATACCGAGCAGTTCCTTGACCGTATAATCCAGTGTAATAGTATTAATGCCGGGTTTCCCGACGCAAAATACAACCTGCTGACTATCTGTTGAATTCAAGGATTGTTGTGAGGTAGGAACCCCATTCACGCTAATGGCTACATTCCCTTTGAAATTAGATGTATATTGCAAATAGGTAGCAAATACTGTTTTTCCAGAAGCCCAGAAACGAAACACCGTTTGCTCTGGGTTTTGGATGCTGGGAAAGTTGCGCTGGAGCGTCCAGCGCGCAGGTTGTCCTTGCCCATTAGTTTGATCGGCATCGAAAAGACCAACTGCCGATGGAGCGGCAGAATCAAGGAGTGCGGAAGACATCACTGCTTGATCTAGTTCATCGGGAGTCACAGCACTCAGAACAAAGTCAGGATTATTAGCGAGAGTCCGTCCTAGATGCAGTGGCGATAAGAAATCTCGATCAGGGGACAATAGTAGCTCATCGGGAACGACATCACTATTTTGGAATAAGTCAGAGGGTTCTTGGAGATATGTTCCTCCGGTAGGTAGGCGAGATACTTTAGTTTTTTCGGCAAGGTTGAGTGTCCAAAATATTGGTAGCCAACTTTCGGGCTGGGAAAAATTTACACCAAGCATTTGTGGAGGGCGAGTAGTCAGGGAGTCGAGCACAGGTTCGATTTCTGACCATGTGGGATGATCCATTAATTGGGCATATGCCGGATAATTGCGTGCATCTACCGATATAATTGCGTGAAGCACGGGATTAATGGTCTGCGTTATCAACCAGATTATGATCACGTTCCTGAAAAACTGTGGAGGCCATAGTCTGCGATCAACGTAAAAAAACATCGCAACAGTTACAAAGGGCAATCCCATACTCAGGGCTTTGCCGGTTATCCACGTCTGGTTGTGGGAAAAGAGAAAAAACGCGGCTGTGCCTCCAAACGTAGCTACCAAAGCTGCCAGCATTTTATATTCAAGCGATCGTGTAGCTCGTAGCAGCGATTGTAAGATTCCCCGTGTGAACAGGTAAGTTAAAACTATGCCAAAAACGAATGGTATCAGCCATAAAAAACCATAGCCGTTGATGCCGGTGAGAGGTTCCGGCAATTGAAATAAATGTAATCCCCATACATCTCTGAATGGCATCCGCGAATCAAATAACCATGAAAAAACATAGTGATGGACTTTATCCCAATCATAGCCCCAACTCATCGCCGCATTCGTTTGCTGAAACATAAAATTTAGGGTGGTTTGGAGATCGGGCAACTGCAAGAGCAGCGTAAAGATACCCGTAGCTACTAGGCCCGCAAAAACACGAAGATGATGGCTTAACGGTAGTGGCTTATGAACAAAGCGTATCAGGTAATAAAAACCGATACTTGCTACTAACTCGACAAAAATTTCCGCATAAAATATCATCACTGCCGCTAAGGCAAAGCTTAAAAATAAACGCTGTCGGCTCGCTAGTTTTTGTGGGGCTTCTTGCTCAAGGCATAACCAAGTAAATAACGTCAGGAAGCACAATGACAATCCGGCAAGCTCACTAAGCGCATCAATCTCTATAACTAAGAAAGACCAAAAACCTATCGTTAGGACGACAGCGCAGGCGATAGTCCAACGCAGTGACATTCTTGCTTGTATACAGACAGCCAGTGTAGAGCCAAAGATAAGCAAGACAAACAACATTTTTAGAAAATAGTATCCTGAAAAAGTAGGGATGTGGAAAAGTACAGATAGCCAGGCCAGCGTATTTGAGGCAACTGGACGAGAAAGTACAATCCCCGTACCAACCAATTGTGAGAACGCCGGATTAGTTTGAAGAATATCTTGGATATGACTGGTCGATTGCAAATAACTTACAGGAAGAATCTTGGTGTATTGTGCCACCGTTATGTAATCAAATGCGTCCCAAGGGTTACCGGGCCATAACTGGGTGTGTTGTCCTCCTACGATAAAAGATAACAGGAGTAAGACAGTTGTGATTGCAAAACTCGTTGCAACGAAAACACCTTTCCGTCGTGTGGTAATTTGTCTGTATGCTAACGGGGCACGGCGTATATTCAAGATAAGCAGACCTATACTTACCGCGATAGTGGCAATTGCTAGTGGGTAAGCGGTGTCTACAATCAGCATGTCATAGAGCGTGAGGGGATACAGAATCAGCCCAGATTCTGCTAACCCTACTACAGGCGCAATACACAGCGCCAAGGCGATACGTCTGGGATTGCGGTTCGGGATAAGCCAAACGGATGGCCCAATGCCAATCAAAAAAAGTGTGGCATAGCCCAAAAACAACATAAGCACTGGTGGCAGATTCATTTAGCGGACCTTTTGTAACAGGTTAATATGATGTCGTTATGATTTCTGGCTGAGGTATTGGCGTGTTTCTTCGAGTCCAGTCAGTGAGCCAATTTCGTAAAAACGTTTGGAAACTTCGTATCCAGCCATTTGCCTATGTTCAACCAAATCTTGATAGACGGTAGCCAGGTCGAACGGAAAATCGCTGGGATAGGAATTCAAGACACTGGTCTTCAGAATGCCCACCCCATAATCAATATATTCCATGTCGGGTGTTGGATGGTGTTTATCATAGTGGATAATTTGATTGTCCCGCAATAGAATATTGCTGCGATCCCATTGATTTTTGTTGTGGAATACAGTCATTAATCCTGGCTTACCGCTATCCAAAAAGGTTTTCTCGATGCCGAGATAATCGCAGTCCAGATAACTGTCGCCGTAAAGAATAAAAAAAGCATCGTCAAGCAGCGATAATACCTGACGAATCGCTCCACCTGTGCCTAGCAGGGTCGGGCCATCAAAAACATAGCGCAATCGAACACCCAAACGGCTGCCATCGCCTAATACATGCTGAACCTGTTCGCCCAAATAACCTACACTTAACACAATGTCGGTCAGATCATGCTGCTTTAGTAGAGCAATTTGGTGTTCGGCAAAGGGACGTCCCGCAACCTCGACCAAAACTTTAGGGATTTGTTCCGTCATCGGGCGTAACCTAGTAGCCAATCCCCCAGCCAGAATAACCACAGGTAAATGATTCATAGGTTCAGCCAATGAGGATTTTTGTTCCTTCAAAATCGAACCGAAAGCGGACTTCTTCTAATTTTGCGTGGGTCATCGTCTGGCGAAGCCGTATACGATCCTCCGCATAAAACATCAAGAATCCGCCGCCACCTGCCCCGACGAGCTTACCGCCGATAGCACCATTGGCACGTCCCAGTTCATACCATTCATCAATTTGAGGGTTGCTCATGCCGCCAGAACGCCGCTTTTTGTGCTCCCAATGTTCGTGCATTAGTTGCCCAAAATCAGCAGTTTTCCCAGCCTCAAGACATTTTTGGCTTTGCACGCCCAGCGCCTTAACATAGTGAAGATTCTCGATCATCTCCGCATCTGACTCTTTGCTACGAGTATCCTGATCCTTCAAGATACTGTCGGCATTTCGTGCAAAGCCCGTAAAAAACAGCAGCAGATTGTCTTCAAGTTCAAATAATGTTTCCATACTAATATTCAATGGATATGCTTCGACGCTTTCATCTGGATTGAACCGGAAACAGGTAATGCCACCATAACTGGCAATATACTGATCTTGTTTGCCTACTGAACGCTTGAGGATATCAATTTCAATTTTGCACGCCAGCCGCGCCACTTCTTCAGGTAAAAGCATTTGCCGCCGATGGGCATACAATGCCTTGAGTAGCGCGGTGGTAAAGCTGCCTGATGACCCTAACCCGGTTCCTGCTGGAATATCTGCTAGGGTAGTAATTTCCAATTGTGGTGTTTTGAAATCCAATAATCGGATTGCTTCGCGCAAAATGGGGTGCTGAATTTCATCGACTGTATCAGTATGCTCTAGCTGCGAATATTTGAGAAAAATACCCGGTGTGAAGGGGCGGGTCACGGTAGTGTATACATAACGATCAATCGCCGCTGCTAACAAGAAGCCACCGTGTTCTTTATAGTAAGAAGGCAGGTCTGTGCCACCGCCGCCGAGCGTAATCCTAAGTGGACTGCGGGTGATGATCATAACCTGACTCCTTGTAAATGGCTTCTACAACCGCTAACGCGGCTTGAGCGTCTTGTAAATTGGCGGAAGGCTGGCGAGCGAGTCTAATATCTTCTAAGAAGGCTTCAAATTCCAGTTTCCAAGAATTATCGCCCATTGGATATTCCCAGATCGTGGTTTCTGGGGGGCCCATCTGGGGAAGCATTTTATAGTAAGTGAGGCGTTCAGTACCATAGCTCCCGCCCAACCCCTCAATATGCAGTTTCGCATCACGTCCGTAAATTTCGAATGAAAATAGATTTTTCCATTCGGTACAGCTTACGTGCAAGAACGCTGTTTTATTGTCAGTCGTACGAAGCAGCATAAAGCCATTATCATCGACTGGCATTTTCCAAAAATAAGTGTGTGCAAAACCTGTCACTTGCGCAAAATCACCCAAGAACCAGCGCGACAGATCGATGAGATGGACCCCTTGATCTATTAATTCGCCACCGCCTGAAAGTGTGGGGTCAGCCCGCCACTCTTTATCATAGCCAATTCGCCCGCCGTGACCATATCGGCCCCGCACAAACATCATGTCACCCAATACACCTGATTCATAGATGGCCCGCGCTTTAATGAGCGCCGGATGATAACGATGGTTAAACCCGACTCGTACTAAACATTGGTTTTGCTGTGCTATCTCGATAACTGGTTTCAGTTCATCTGCACTAAGTGCGGCGGGCTTTTCAACCAGCACATGCTTGCCAGCTTTAACAGCGGCTAATGTGATCGTTGCAAGCATTTTGTTTGTCGTGGAGACAATCACAATATCGACGTCATCTCGTTGTATGACGGTTTTCCAATCAGAACTGATAAAAACCTTTTCAGGAACAGCTGTCAGGCGAGCTAAGGCACTGGCTCGATCTTCTTGGAGATCAGCACAGGCCACCAACTGGGCAGGGTTGAATGCTTTGACACGCTTTTGACCAATAAGGCCACAGCCGATGACGCCAATGCGATAGGTATCACCCACACTCATCGGTCGCCCCAGTCTAGGCCGCGATCCTTTGGTATGATGCGACGAAGGGTATAAACATCCGTGTTTTGTAGATCGACTAAATGATCTTCAAGATGCTCCCAGGGATCCCACACAGCACTAATCAGTTTGCCTGTAATGCCATCACTTTCAGCGGAAGCGAGAAATACTGCTAAATCTGCTCCACGTTCCAACGGAACGCCGCCTTCTTCTTTCTGTTTTAATGCACGTGCATGAAACGCCGCTCCGACTTTTTCCGGTCCCGCTAAGAGCAGTTCATCCAATAGACGTGTGTTAAGCATACCGGGCGCAACAGCATTGACATCTATGTGATCTTGGCGAACTTCCTCCGCCAACGTTTCGGCAAAGCGAACAACGGCGGCCTTTGACGCGGCGTAAGCGCTCAGGAGAGCCATTGGTGCAGTCGCACCACCACCCGACACTTGGATGATTTTGCCGTAGCCATTGGCTTTGAAATGCGGGAGCAACGCACGGCAGCAGAGTACAGAACCGAATAGGTTGATAAAAATTGCTTGTACCCAGTCGTCCCAGTCCACATCTTGAATGGCTCCTTTGGGGCCAGCAATACCCGCATTATTGACAAGCACATGAATCTGGGAGAACTTGCTGAGGGCTGTTTCGATAAGCCGACTAACGTCGGCGGGTTTTGATACATCACATGACTGCACACAGAGACGTTGATCAGGTCCGGTCAAGCCAATCAATTCATGATAGGCTCTATCAAGCAGTACCTCATCGCGGGCACATAACATCACATTTGCACCCGCTTTGATATATGCTTGTGCGATGGCCTTACCCAAACCCTGATTCGCGCCGGTAATGATAGCTGTTCTATGTTGGAGAGATGATTTCACGCTTAATTCTTTCTGATAGAAACTCATGTTACGC
>Ga0206919_1102_pt1 | contig 20588 bp, 19 predicted proteins | sample Alteio_BWOrgHeat_67_FD_152962 | JGI IMG/M metagenome (GOLD analysis project Ga0206919, IMG submission 152962) | Enriched cells from forest soil in Barre Woods Harvard Forest LTER site, Petersham, Massachusetts, United States -... | ecosystem: Environmental > Terrestrial > Soil > Temperate forest >... | reverse complement strand
ATGATCCATGTTCCCACATATGAATGTCGCAGTGGAATCTGACCCTAGTCACTCCACTTGCCCTCATTGCAAGGAGGTTTACGATGGAACTGGGCTAAAATTGGCACAGAAAATCATCTGCCCACATTGTCACCTTGAAATATCCCATGAAATCAAGTTTGGTGACTTTATCCTAAAACGAAAATTGGGATCTGGTGGGACATGCACAGTCTACCTGGCCTATGATTCCCGGGCCAATCTGGAGGTTGCTTTAAAGATCCTCGACGAGAAACTTGCGCAGAATCCTGATGCGGTGAAGCAATTTCTTGAAGAGTCGAGGGTGACTTCCACTCTTAAGTTCCCTCACATAATCAATGTTTTCCGGTGTGGCGATTACGCAGGAAAGTACTTCCTCAGCATGGAGCTTCTAACCGGCGGGAGCTTCGATGATCGGATTGTCAAAGAAGGCATCGTCCCGGAAATCGATTGCTTGAAAATCGGGATCCAATCCGCACAGGCCCTGCAATACGCCTCGGCAAGGGGGTTGCTCCATCGTGATGTCAAACCAGGAAATATTCTATTTGATTCCGAAAAGCGTGTCAAAGTGGTGGATTTTGGACTCAGTGCAAGGAGAGGGGGTCCTAATCCAAACACGGGTGAGATCTGGGGAACTGCCTATTATGTCCCACCTGAAAGGTTGGCGGGTCAAAATGAGGATCTACGCAGTGACATCTACGGTTTGGCCGCCTCCTTGTATCATGGTTTGACCGGTCGGCCGCCTTATTCGGCAGCAGACCCTAATGCCGAGGCGCCTTCGAGCAAACCAGAGAGTAAGAAAGTTTTTTCCACAAAAATGTTTGCCAAGATCTTTGCCCAGGTGGCGTGCCAACAACAGGAGGGAAAGTTGGGTCAGATGCGAAAAACAAATCCAAAGATCTTCTTGCGAACCTCCAATGCCATCGAAAAGGCACTCTCTCCTAAACCCAAAGATCGGTTCCAATCTTATGGAGACTTTATCCAGGCCATGCAGGACGCCATCCGCTTTGGGCCTAAATCGATGCTCCAACCTTCGGTCCCACAGGTACCCCAACCTAAATAATCGATTTCATCTACCTGCTCTATTATACGGAGTCGGTATTATTCTTGTCCTCCGCCCAAAAATCTTGCAGAACGAATATTCCCAATCATGGGTCCATAGCTCAGCGGATTAGAGCATCTGACTTCGGATCAGAGGGTCGTAGGTTCAAATCCTACTGGGCCCACTTTTTTAATTAGGATTGAGAATTGGCAATTAATAATCACAACCACCCCACAGGATATGCTTAATAAAGTGGAGGGCGAATCTCCGTATGCGCCCACTTGTCGGGACATGGGGGGATGTTATAATTGAGAATTGAGAATTAGGAATTTGGAACGGGGCGGGATCGAATTAGGGCGCACATGGAAGTTCGCCCTCCACTTTAAATCATCCTACTTATATTCAATCCTTCCGATTTTCCTCGAAGGTTTATTTGTTTGGGGCCAATTTCCCATCCTGTAGATGCCAAAAAACTCAGCCGTGTACCAACCCTGGCGACTGGAAAGACTGACGATCAGCGATTTTTTCGGGATCGTGTGACCGGGGTGGGGATTATGCAGTTTCAGTACCATGAGGTAGATAGGTCAGGGAATACATGACCAAAAAATCAATAATCGGCACGAAAAGAAGTAGTCCATAGATTCGTGAACGGCCTCACCGCTCCACAAGCGGATTTCTGCTTCTTATTTAATAGCTCGAAGTAATGTCAAAGTATCCCGGGGCTCGATTTTTTATTACAGTAAAATCGGGTGAGTGACTTGGAGAGAAAGTCAGCTTGTGCTTCACTGAGATCGGAGAAAAACTCTAGTTCCCTATTCCTTGTGTCAATATAGAACACGTCATAAGAACTGCCGGACCCCCATCGAAACCGGGTGGAGAAAGAAACAAGGTTGGAGGCATTTATCGTCACATTATCAATCCATGGAAGAGGACGTGTGACACGGCGCAACTGGGTTAGGGAAAGAATCACTTCTGTTTTATTTATAAATATAGAAATAATATAATAGATCAGAAACAGTGCAGCCACCGAGTGAAGCACTAGAGATTCATCATGCATCTTTTGGAAGGCGAAAGGAATGATGTTCAAGGAAAGAGGGAGCCAGATGGAAGGTGAAATCCACTTTTGGCTGATTACCGTATGGCTTCCATCTGACAGCACATTAAACCCTTTAGGAATCGGAAAAGGATCTGCCAAACGGGCGTGGTTTGCTTGGGCGAACATATTTTTACATCTTAAGAGGTTGTCGGCTCTTCTCGTTTAATCTCGGATTTCGGGTTTAATACCACTACGACTAAATATGCCACGATGATCAGATTGATTGCAAAAAACCCCAGTTTTATCGGCGTGGGATGTCGAATGATGTGATAGATTTCCCAAGGCAGAAAGATCCCGGTGCCAAGGATAACCAGATATTCCGCCCATCTTTTCCCGAACCAAAGGCCAAACCCTTCAATGAGTGTCAACGTCGAGGAGAGGAGTGCTGCGACTCCAAAGGTTTCAATAGTCTTAGGAGATAAATTAACAAACTTCTCCAGTATGAACTGTATTTGGCGATTACTGCTGTCCAATCGCGTTTTGGCCAAAAACTCTCTGGCGACGTCATCGAGATTAACGTGAACCAAATGGAAAATACCAAATGAGACTCCGAACAGGAGAAATCCATGAAAGAGCTTGTAAAAAGCGATGATACGAAGGCCAGTGGGTTTTTTCATTTGGAATGGGAGTCTGAAAAAATAGATGTGCCCTATAGTGAATTTCTTCTGAAATCGAAAGTCATAAGGATAGGTTGATTGGAAGAAGATGGAATAGCTATTTCCATAGAGGACGACCGATCCAGTAAGAAGTGCCCAATCCATCACGATATGCTTGAAGTGCTTCGGGTGAAGAATTGACCCGCAAATTGCTGTAGGTGCCATCGGAATTTTGCCAGCGCTCATGCCAGTATACGACAGCCTTGAGACGTGGATAATTTGCAGACATTCTAGAAAATCCCTCTTGAATCCATTCGGCTTTACTACCGGAATCGGGATATTCACCAACGCCCCATTCAGCGAGCATTATAGGCAGTTTGGGGTCGAGCTTACAAAGCTGTTGGTAGGGGTAGTCCATCGCATCGTGAAATTTAACCCATGGCCCTTTGCCAAATTGTTTCCCATAAACGCTCATTCCCAACCAGTCCACATAATCAGGACCAGGATAGTAATTGCCGATCTGATTCCAGAAGTCGGGAGGAGAGGAGAAGTTGTTGACGTGAAAAACCCAGAGGATATTTGAAGCTCCCCTTGCCCTGACACGATCTACAACGTAACGATAACATTTTTTGTAAATCCCTGGACCGAACTGATTATTCTTATTGTAAAAATATCCTGACCATGGGAACCAGGTGCCGTTCATTTCTAGTCCCCATGCCACAAACACAGGACTCCCGAAACGCTTAGCCTCATCGGCCCAATGATCAATATAGGTGTCATACTGACCAGCCAAAATCTTCTGGAGATCAAATCGACCTGGTGGCGTGTTTTGTTCATAAGGCTTATCCCATGGTGACCAGTAGATCAGCGGGATGGCTCCATATCTGCTGATAATATCAATATTGCGACGGGGAAAGCTTTGTTCTCCCCAATAACTGGAGGAAGCCACGATGGCTTGAGATTTGCCAACCAACTGCGCGAAATCCTCAATGGCGGTTAATGTTACATCGTCTTCTGTATCACCGAAGTCAATAAATGCCCCGGTGTAAGCACCTTGATTGGGTACCTGAAGATGTTTCGGCAAAGAAGAAGAGGCAGAGAAAGAACCGTCTGTGGGTTGAGATTGATGACAACTTTCGAGAAGCAGACAAAGGGTCAGAATAGCCGGCATCCATCCATTCATTCTGTGATTATAGCGAACCAGATTCATCAAATTTCAAATATCAGACTTCTAGTCACCACCAGATTCCTAATTACGCAAGGTTACACTGGCGGTACGATCAAGTTTTCCCCATTCAACCCAGACGCCTTTTGTGGCACGTATGAAAGCTAACCAGAGCACAAAGGTTAGTAAGGGACGATAAATCAGGCGCATGGGTATGATGAACAACGAACGCACCCATGGATCATCTTCAATGATGCATGCCGATACGGCGAGGACAAAGTCCAAGCTAATGAACGCGATAAAATAGGGCAAGATTGCCACACCGCTTCCGAGAAAGAGAGATATTAGAAGCAGGGTGTCGACCAAGGGGGCAAAGGCCACCAGAATGATCTGGAAAATCCAAATCCCCGGAAGGCTGAGAAATCCGAGCCACCCATGGTCCAGGTTGAATACCAGGTCACGATGTTTCCACATACATTGTAAAGTCCCAAATGCCCATCGAAACCTCTGTGTGGCTAAAGCACGTATACTTTCAGGTGCTTCAGTCCAAGCAATGGCCTCATGTGCGTAGACAATTCGATAATGTAGACGATGTATGGCTAAGGTCAGATCCGTGTCCTCTGCCAGGGTGTCGTCGCTCACACCTCCGGCTGCCTCGATCACAGAAATACGTGCGGCACTGATGGCTCCGGGAACCACTGTAATAGCGTTGCATACATGGTAAGCTCGACGATCAAGGTTGAAACCACAGGTGTATTCAAGGGCCTGGCAACGAGACAGAAATGTCCGGAGGTTTCCAACCCTTGCGTGACCGGAGACGGCTCCGACCTTCGGATCGCAAAAAGGTGCAACCAAATGACGGAGAGATTTTGGTTCCAATTGGGTGTCTGCATCAATAAACACCGCAATTTCATGCGTCGCCTTTCGAAGGGCGTGCCGCAATGCCTGAGCCTTGCCCATATTCGTTTGTCGGAAAACCTGTACTCGAGGATCCGTCAGGGCGATTTTCTGCGCCTCCGAAAATGTCATGTCACTCGAGCCATCGTCGATCAGAATAACTTCAATATCATTGGGATAATCTGAGGTGAGTATCGATCTCATGGTGGCTTTGATAATCCTTTCCTCATTATAGGCTGCGACCAGAATGGAGAGCGGAGGAAGTTTTTCTGATGGTGAAATCGAACGATAACGAAGGGAGAGTGTAATGATGATCAGCGTTCTCAAAAACAACAGGATCGTGCCCATGATTAAAAATGCCCATAAGAATTCCTCACCTGCCCGGAGTACATGGAAACCCGTATTTGAGACAAAACCTTCATACTGTGAATCGCCCGGGTTAAGCGGTGGCATCAACAAATCCCGAGGTATACCCACCAATCGGCTCAATGAAACTATCTCATCCCCTCGATCTTGAAGATAGCGGATGATCTTTGGTAATGCCTCAACTGTTTGAGAGCGGTTACCTCCGGCATCGTGAAGTAAGATCACACTACCTAAAGATCTTCGCTCACGAACTCGTTCTACAATTACGTCAGTACCTGGACGCGACCAGTCTTCCGGGTCAATATTTTCACAAACCGTCAGATATCCCAAGCTCTGGGCACGATCCAAAGCCTCGATTTCACGTCGCTCGTGAGGATGGGAGTCAGCATTGTAAGGTGGACGAAATAACGTGGTGGACCGTCCACTAATGGCCTCGAAAAGGCGCTGGGTAGCATTCAATTCCAATTCAACTTGCTCGACCGAAGCGAGTGATAAGTTGGGGTGTGAATACGTGTGATTTCCAACTTCATGGCCCTCTTTGAGAATTCGAAGGACTAAATCAGGGTATTTTTCTGCCTGTCTTCCTGTGATAAAAAATGCGGCCTTAACATTGGCTTTTTTTAGTATATCTAATATTTTAGGAGTCCAGTCGGGATCGGGACCGTCATCAAAGGATAGGGCCACCTCATGTGCGGTTCCCTCCCCTTGATGATAGAGGGTGGGACAAAGAGGAAATATTAGATACTTAGATGCGAACCTACCTCGGGAATCCTGCGTGATATCGCGATTTCCATCGCGTTGCGAAAGATCAACAGTGATGAACTCCCCTTGGCCAATATTGCTGATCAAGTCCCCCGTCTTAATCAAATCCAAAGTTTGAATTTCTTCAGGTTCTAATTTGCTCTCTTCTTCCCCCGTCAGCAAAGCATACCAGAGGTCGGGATCCTCAGTGCCCAAACGGAATATTGCTAACCCACCGATATTCTCATCACGTGAGGCATGCCACTGATTGATAAATGTGGCGACATCTAGAAACCAGACATGGTGCGTAACATTCTGGCTGATATAATCGAAGTGAGGATTATAGCTGGGAGGTCCAGACCTGGCTCGTTTGACATCGGCATGTGCTGCTCGTGCCATCGCGTCGATGAAGCTTATTGATTCGGCATCCCGGCTATTGACTGCCCAATCATAACCATAGGTGCCGATGCATGCGATCCATTGGCTGGGATCTCCGTAACCCAAGAAAACATGAAGCCAACCCTCAAACCAATCTTGGGAAGCAATTGGTCCGGGTGCGTCTGTCTCTCCGGTTTCGTCATGTAACATCCCTAAAAAATGGTCCACAAAGGAGGAAAGTGTTTCTAGATCAAAAGTGGCAAATTCTTGGTTTGCCTGCACGCAGACCCAGAGTTGTAGGTTTTCGTTATGAAGTCGCTCCGCCAACTTTCGAAGTAGGTTGGTATAATCTTTCTGATATATTGGATCAATTTGTTGCCAATCAATCACAACTCCTCCTGCATCCAAGCTATGAAGGATATCTAGGAGTTTATTCAAAAATTGATCCTGCCGACCATTGTTCGCCCGTGCCAAGCTCTCCACGGCTTCTGGCTGCCAGGAATCCCCATCCAAGTTGGATAGCAAAGGCATCACCACTAGCCCACGTGCCTGAGCCAACGCGGTTACTTGAGGGTCCGATTGATTAAGCAGAATGCTGTTTGTGCCTCGCAAGTATAGCCATTCAGGGATGACGTGCGTTAGCTCACTGGCATGGAGAGACAACGAGGCGTAGCTGCTTGGATCCCAATCGACATAAAATCCAACTCGAAGCTGTTTATGGAGGTTTGTCGTCCGGGGATGTAGGCTTGATCGCAAGGCTGCTGCACGGCGAAGCCCCGCAAGGCTCTCTTTGTAAAATTTGAGCCAATCGTCCTTCATAGCCTGCTGCTGTGCGGAGGGATTGACTTGTTGAAGAGCGTGCAGTTGGCCTTTCAAGGCTTGCACTTGTGGAGGCAGACTCAGTACAGGGGCCACCAATAATGCTCGGATAAAGCAGATCGCAGCTGCGATCCCAAATAATGTTAATAAAAAAAGTGTGGTGCGTATCCTGGGCCAGCGTCGACCCGTTGGATCGAGAAAGACAAATTGACGTTGAGAATTCAAAGTGCCTTTTATAACTACCTTATCGGTGCCAATCTGTGTAATCTGCGGTTAAACCGGCTGCGCTTCATTTTCGCAGTGGAACTGCGGACTTTAAGGATTATAAGGTTTAGAGCAGAAGGAGGGCCGGATTTTCCAGAAGTCGCCGCAGTTCGTTAAGGAATTGTGCACCGATCGCCCCATCTACAACGCGGTGGTCGCAGGAAAGGGTGAGGGTGAGACGATGACCGACGACAATCTGATCCTGATCGTTGACCACGGGCTTCTTGAGCACGTTCCCCACGGCCAGGATTGCGGCCTGAGGAGGATTGATGATGGCATTGAATTGGTCGATCCCATACATACCAAGATTGGAAATGGTGAAAGTTCCCCCTGTGTACTCCTCTGGTTTGAGTTTTCCCTCTTTTGCCTTGGCTGCCAGCACCTTGGTTTCATCGCTGAGACTTTTCAGGTTTTTTTCCTGAGCCTGGCGTATGATCGGTGTGATCAAACCTCCATCGATCGCCACAGCAAAGGCCAATTGGATGTCACCAAATTGGTGGATCGCATCCCCTTCAAAAGAGGCGTTGACTGCTGGAATCTTGCGGATGGCCTCCACCGAGGCTTTCATGATAAAATCGTTCAAACTAAGTTTATATGGCTTGGCCAGTTTACCCAAGGTCTCATTCAATGAGGAGCGCAGGTTTACCAAGTGTGAGGCATCAATCTCAATGCTGAGGTAGAAATGCGGAATTTGTGTTTTGCTCTCGAGCAGACGGCGGGCGATGGTCTGTCGTATGTTAGTCAGAATCACCCGTTCTTCCCGAGCGATTTGGCCGGGTGTTGAAACACCCCAGTTACTTGCGCCAGCGGCGATGGAACTGCCATTCGCAGAGGCAGAAAGGACATCGCTTCGGACAATCCGCCCACTGGGCCCCGAGCCGGATAGTCGATCAAGATCCACGCCTACTTCCTTGGCCACTTTCTTGGCAAGAGGAGAAGCCTTAATACGACTTGAAGAGGAGGAGGGTGCATCCTTCGGAACATTGATGGAAGAGGAGGAAGAGGATGGGGTCATGCTGGCAGCACCTGGAGCAGGAGCGGAGGCGGCCCCAACAAGAGCTGGCTTGAGAAGCGACTCGTCGATTTTTTCACCCTTGGCACCGATTACCCCGATAGGACCCTTGCAGGAAACAACCGCCCCTGCGGGGGCGATGATTTTAAGTAGGGTTCCGGAGTCGAAAACCTCAAGATCCATGGTGGATTTATCCGTTTCAATGAGAGCAACAATATCACCGCTCTTAACGACGTCGCCTTCGTTCTTGAGCCATTTAACAACGGTTCCCGTCGTCATGGTATCGCTCAGTTTGGGCATTTCAATAATTGTGGGCATGTTATGAATTTCTAACGAGGCTTCACCTCAGACACAAAACCGATTTTTATCCAAAGATTTCGCAGATTGACACAGATTAAGGGGGTTTAAAATTTGATTTTCAACCATCATATTATCATTTTCAAGGTTTCTAATGAATTTTATTATATGGAGTGCGGTCGCAATGACACCGTTTTTCTTCGAGGGTGTAGGTAAAATACCCATCTGGTGGGTCCAGGACTCGGAAAGCAAAGCGGTGTCATAGCCACCGCACTCCAAAACTTGATTCCCCGATGTCATATTTGAAATCTCGAGGTGTCTATCCAACCGAAAGGGCGGCCTTAATGATGCGATCGACATTTGGAACCTGAATTTTTTCCAGAGGATCTGAATAGATGGCCGGAGCATCGATCGCCGAGAGTCGCTTGACTGGGGCGTCAAGATCATCGAAGCATTTTTCCTGAATTAGGTGACTAATCTGTGCCCCCACTCCACAAAAAGGTTTATTTTCCTCCACCAAAAGCGCACGGTGCGTCTTGCGGACCGAGTTGCAGATGGTTTCTTCATCCAGCGGACGGATCGATCTCAAATCAACCACCTCGACATCTAAGTCGTGCTCAGCTTGGAGGAGTTCAGCGGCTTTAAGGGCGATGATCACGCACCGTCCGTGGGCGACAATGGTGAGATCCTTTCCCACCCGCTTCACATCAGCGGATCCAATTGGAACCAGATACTCCTCCTCTGGAACTTCCCACGGTTCTCCATAGAGAAGCGTATTTTCCATAAAATAAACAGGGTCATTATCGCGAATGGCCGATTTGATCAATCCCTTGGCGTCGTAAGCTGTGGCAGGGCAGACCACTTTAAGACCAGGCACATTGGCGATGGCATTCTCTGGTGTATGAGAATGAGTGGCACCCACATTGGTGCCTGCATTGGCGGGACCGCGGATGACGATTGGACAATAAATTTTTCCGCCTGACATGTAGCGCATGGAAGAGGCGTTATTGATCATTTGATCCCAGGCAACATAGGCAAAACTGAAAAACATCAGCTCCATCACCGGACGCAGTCCCATCATGGAGGCCCCAATCCCCATGCCGATGAAACCGGCCTCGCTGATCGGTGTATCGACAATCCGTTTCTCACCGTACTTGGCCAGCATGCCCTCAGTGACTTTGTATGCTCCATTATATTGAGCGACCTCTTCGCCAATGATGAACACGTTTTTATCGCGTTCGATCTCTTCGCTCAACCCCTCCCGGAGAGCTTCACGGTAGGATATTTTTCTCATGGTATTTCGTCATTGAAGAAAATCCGACCCTGGGTTGTACGGCCATCGGGCTGATCAGTTTCCCAGTAGACATCCTCCCGGATCGATTCGATGGAGGGATAGGGAGACTCGGCAGCGAATTTGACTGCTGCCTCTGACTCGGCTTTGGCTTTCTGATCGATCTTTTCAAAGGTCTCCTCAGTAAGAATGCCTTGGTCAATTAATTTCTGTTTAAAAACGGTAATAGGGTCTTTGTTTGTCTTGTAATCTTCGATTTCCGCTTTGGAGCGGTATTTTTCTGCGTTGGAGTCAGCAACGGAATGGCCTCGGTAGCGGTAGGTTGAGATTTCCAAAAGGGTTGGGCGTGAATGATTATGGGCGCGATCAAGTGCGGTTTGGACGCTGGCACGAACCTCAAAGACATCGTGGCCCATGGAGTGGGCCCAATCCATGTCATAAGCCTCGGCTCGTTTAGCCAGATATTCCCTGAAAGCGGAAGAGCGGGCAAGACTAGTGCCCATGGAATATCCATTATTCTCGATGATGTAGATAATTGGAAGGCTCCAGAGAGAGGCAAGATTTAGGGACTCGTGGAAGGCTCCTTGATTCACTGCTCCATCGCCCAGGTAACACAAGGCAGCACCTTTAATTCCTTTATATTTCAGTGCGAAAGCCAGGCCCAATCCGAGGGGAGTCTGACCGCCAACAATACCATGGCCACCCCAATAATTCTTTTCGGGAGCGAAAAAATGCATGGAACCCCCTTTGCCCTTTGAACAGCCGGTTGCCTTGCCATAGAGCTCGGCCATGCACTCGTTCATGCTCATTCCAGACATCAGGGCATGTCCATGATCACGATAGGCGGTGATCACATGATCGTTTTTCTCACAAACGGAGATGGAACCGACGGCCACCGACTCCTGTCCGATATAGGGATGCAGGAACCCACCGATGTTACCTCCGTTATAAGCCTGCAAGGCCCTCTCTTCAAATTTCCTGATGCGGATCATTTCATACAACAACTTAATCTTCTCCTCGGCCTTCAATTTTTTATTGATGGGGTGCTGATCAAAACTACCCGTTGGAGCGGTATGAGAAATGTCAAGGGAGGCGGATCGCATAGTTAGATATGTACGATAGTTTTTCGGATACTTCAAGTTCAGGTTGCCATGAAGGTGATTTTTAAGCAAGAGTCAGACCATGCTTCCAGCAATTGGCACCACAATTCCCGGCCCAAAGTCTCTGGATTTGGCAAAAGAGCTGCATCGTTATGAATCACATAACATCACCTATCTTTCGTCTGACTTCCCCGTATTTTGGGAACGTGCACGTGGGGTTAATGTTTGGGATGTCGATGGGAACCGCTTTCTGGATCTAACAAGCGGATTTGGGGTGGCTAATCTAGGTTTTAACTCCAATTCCGTTGTTAAAAGTGCCCAACTTCAGTTGGAACAGGTACATCATGTCATGGGAGATGTTCATCCGGCAGAGGTGAAAGTCGATCTATGCCGGGAACTCTCGCGATGGACATTTGAACGATGGGGGGAGGGAGTCGGGAAAAGCATATTAACCAACTCGGGCGCCGAAGCTATCGAAGCCGCACTCAAAACAGCCTTCATCGTCACTAGGAAGCGGGGAGTGATTTCATTTTCAGGTGCTTATCATGGTTTGGGCTACGGATCATTAACAGTTTCGGGTTTAGAAGAGTTCAGGTCTCCTTTTCGAGCTCAATTGGCCGATTTTTCGAGTCAACTCTCTTTTCCTAATCCTCAACAAGCCACCGAGATAGCTTCGGCAAGTTCGATCGAGGCGGAATTGAGACATCTTATTAACAATAAGGAGATAGGAGCCATCTTGGTCGAACCGATCCAGGGTCGGGGTGGAATAATTGTGCCTCCAGATTGGTTCCTTCCACTCTTACGCCGAATAGCGACGGAATATGGAGTACTTCTGATACTGGACGAAATCTATACAGGTTTGTACCGAACCGGACACCGATTTGCCTGTGATGCTGTCGGGGTTGTCCCTGATTTGATCTGTTTGGGGAAAGCCCTGACAAATGGGTTCCCTCTCTCAGTCTGTGTGGGACGGACGGAAATTATGGATAAGTGGCCGGTTTCAGATGGTGAGGCCCTCCATACGAGCACATTTTTGGGCAATCCGCTTGGTTGTAGAATGGCCTTGGCATCACTTAAGGAACTTGAGGAGGCAGAAAGCAAATGGGAGATCTTGCGGAAGGGGACTCGTTTAAAGGAAGAGTTGATGCAACTAAGCCTTGGTGTTGTTCGTGGACGGGGATTGTTGATTGGATTGGAAGTTTCGGACTACAATTTAGCGGGAAAATTGCTTGTGGATGGATTGAAGCGGGGATTGATCCTACTGACCTCTGGTCCCCAACGAAATGTCCTTACTCTCACCCCTCCTTTTCCGATCACCCCGGAGGAGCTCTCTTGGTCTGTTGATCAAATTGGGTTAATTGCCGTGCAGAACATGTAAGGCGTGTAGGCAAAGCAAGAGCAGGGAATATTACTAATTAATAGATAGAAGACACAAGCATCCCATAGGATGCCTAAAAAAGTGGAGGGCGAATCTCCGTATGCGCCCACTTGTCGGGGCATGGGGGGCTTTCCCTTGCGCCCAAGGAAAGCGGGATCGAATTAGGGCGCATACGGAGATTCGCCCTCCACCTCAAAGTCTTTAACTCGAATTCCGAGATTCGGCGTGGTTAATCTGGGGTTTCGGGTTAAGATTCTAAGTGACTAATCTCCATTTTTCGCATGAATAGTGAGTAGCTCGGATCCATTACGATTATTTAATTCCGAATCCAGGGTTTCCCTGATTTCCTTCGTATTTACTAGTAAGGATTTGAGTTGCCATAAAATAAACCCTGTGGAGGTTTCGTTGGCTGCCCGAATCTGGCGGGTGAGTTGAACCTGATGCAGGATCTCTCTGGCTGGCCAATCGTAGGGCGGGTTCAATCGCTCCAACGCAATTCCAGGATAGATCGGTATTCCCCGAGGGTTGATTTTTGGATCGCGCCACCACGAGAGTAATGCAGAAAAACTTTGTTCCGATTGATCGGGCCAGTACAGTTGTGGTGCCAGGTAGTCGACCCAACCCTCCCGCATCCACTTGACAGGATCGACGTACAGGAGTCCGAACTGGTCCAGGCGGGCACTTACACCCTGTGGAATATTCGGACGATATACCCCAAATGGACTCACCCCAAAGAGAACACCGGGTTTGGCAGCCTTGATCGCATGAGAGAGGCGCTGGATCAATTGATTCACATTATTCCGGCGCCAATTGGCAAGGCTCAAGAGACCACCCCCTGTACGATAAGCCTGAAATGTGGCATCATCTGGGATATCCACGGGAATAGGGGGATGGATGGGATAGGGATAAAAATAATCATCCAAATGGATACCTGCCACATCATAACGAGTAACAATGTCCACAGCCACCTGCACAATTTCATCCTGTACAGCACGGCTTCCAGGATCCATCCACAAGGTGGAATCGATTTGATGGGCGACGGAGGATAGCCTGTTTCCCACGTGGTCCGAGGTCAGCGGACTGGAAGCGCTGGCCGCTGCCCGGTAGGGATTCAACCAGGCGTGCACGGCAATGCCCCGTTTTTTTGCCTCCTGAATCATATACTTTAAAGGATCGTACCCGGGCGAATCACCCTGTCGTCCAGTCAGATATCGACTCCAAGGCTCAAGACTCGATGCGTAGAGGGCATCGCTTTCCGGTCGGATTTGGAAGAAAACATCGGTCAAATGCATCGATTGGGCAACATCGAGCAGCTTAACAATCTCCACCTTTTGAGCGACGGAACTCAATCCGGCTCGGGAAGGAAAACACAGATTAAAAACCGACGGAATCCACGCACCACGGAATTCCGGAATGGTATCCGCCTTGAGACTTAAGCCGCAGCCGAGGAATAACAAACAGAAAATAGTCGAACGAAAGTTCACAATGGAATATGCAGGTGAGGGGTCATCGCTTACACTAAACCCAAAACCCAAGATTGACCATCCTGAATAACCGAGTGCGAACATTCCCGTCCGTACAAAGGTGATTTTTAGATTCTCATTTTGAACTTGATGCCTGGACAGGCTTGAAATCGAGAACTAATTGTTTCGCCTTGGCAATTTGTCCGGGAGTCATCTCAGACTCGAGGTCTGCAAGCAGTTTGTGCCCTGTTGTGCCTTGGGGGTCTTGCTTGTTGAATAAGTCAATTTGGGCAGGTGTCATATTCTCTTCAATTTCAAGAATGGGTCGGCGCCCACTTTGATCTAACGCCAAGTTCAACCATTTGTAGGCTTCGACATTATCTTTTATCACCCCCCTGACCTTTGGCATAGCATTGAGCCAACTCGAAGAGAGCGAGGGGCTTAGGATGGTCAGCTGCTTTGAGATACCACTTCACTGCTTCACTAAAGTCTTTCGAAACACCAGTGCCTGTAGCATAGCTGTTTCCTAAAAAGTATTGAGCGGATGGTAGGTTCTGTTCAGCCGCCATACGCAGCCATTTTACCCCTTCGGCCTGGTCTTTGGGCCCCCACCAACCGTCTTGGTAACAGTTGCCGAGGATGTATTGCGCTTTGACATAATTTTGTTCGGCTGCCATTCGAAGCCATTTTAATGCCTCCACATTATTCGCAGTAGTATCACTTTGACCAGCTCCCCCATTGTAGGGGTCCAAACCACTTCCGTAAAAGTGGAGAGCACCTGTACCGAAGATGTAATAGCTGGATAACACATATTGCGCCTCCGGATCTCCCTTTTCAGCCTTCGCTTTGATTTCCTCAAATGTTTTTATTGACGTATCATTTTGTTGAGGCGGTTGAAACGATGTCTGCTGGGTCGTCACGCCATCTCGTGCTTGTTGTAATCGCTTGATTTGTTCGGAAAGCGACACTTCCTGCAGTTGCAGTGACTGGTTTTGGGCGCGTAGTTCTGATACTTGATGAGATTCATAAGCTCCTGCTCCTGCGAGCACTGCAATCGTGCTTACAACGATTGCTGTCTGTATTTTTAGCCATGTCATATATTTCATTACTCCATTTACTAACGTTAAAGTTGAGGCGCTTGCTGCTGTGCCTTTAGCCAGTGCTACGATGGTCACCGATCTTGCCAATCCGGTAGGTGCGGCTTGAACAGAGTTTTCCAACATTGCAGTTGTCAGAGCCGCAGCGGGAATTCCAATGCCGCGGTTTGTAAATAACAGACGGAGTTTGTCCACTGCACGAGCCACCCGCTTAGTTGCGGCCTCTTCGCTTGTGCCTAGGGCAGAACCAATCTCATTTAAGCTGCGACCTTCAAAAAACCGCAGAGCTAAAGCATCACGGTCAGCTTGGCGAAGTAATAAGATGGCTTCGTCTAGCAACGGAGACATTTGCTTCCATGTTGAATCGGTCTGAATTTCTAAGTTTGCGGATTGCATGTATGCCTCTTGTTCACGATGCCGACGACGGCGTTCACTTTTGAGCAAGTTGTCTGTCACGTAACAGGCAGTGCGATACAGCCAGCTGGAGAGTATGGTCTTTGCATCCAACGCTCCAGCCTTGCGAGACAGGATGATGAATACGACTTGAGTGACTTCTTCTGCTAATTGTTGGTCGAATGCCTGCCGCAATGCCGCAGAATAAACCAGATTAGTATAACGGGACACCAGCTCGGCAAAGGCACTCTCAGATTGGCTAGAGGTGTATTCCCGCACCAACTCCATGTCGCTGTGGTCACAGTATTTGGTTATCATTCTTATTACTCATGTACACACAACAGAAAAACGGACAAAGAATTTTCACTTTTTTAGTAACGACTCGCCAGATTGACCAAAAAGTTACTTTCCGAGCTTCCCTTTTATCGTTTGGAGCTCCCCGCGCCAACCAATTGCATTGGCAATGCTAACCCATTTTCAAGTTGAAGCGCAGATAGGTTGACTTCCCAAGCCTCAACTATCAAGTTGCCCGTTTGAATGCTTTTGATCAGCGATCAGCCAGCTTCGGGCGAAGGGATGCCGACGATGGCCGGTATGATGGACGAAAGCATAACCTGGGGGAATATAATGAAACTCGGAGGTAAATGGCTCTAGAAATCGCCCGGAAGTTTCGGAAGCGTCGACAAAAAATGCATTAATGCCCGTTTGGTCGCACCCCACCAGGCTTTGTCCCTTGGTCCGACCGATTACCTCCATGGCTTTGAGGCTGGCCCCAAAATAGTTCGTCCCATCGCAAACAGCTTTCGGGTCGTAGATTACTTCCATGTACAAGGAGGGAGGGAGCGAAGCATTGAACTCCAAACAGGAGACGCGGGACCGGGTTTGGATCGTCCGCCAGAGGTGAGAGGTGTTAAGGTCGATGTCCACAGAGAGAAAATCGATGAGGGAAGGCACGCCCAGACTCCGGAGCAGAGGGTTGATGTTTTCGACGGTGACGGGGCTGCAGACCACTTTCAGTGCGCCGCCGTTGATATAGTTCGAATAATAGAACTTGGCCCGCTCAATGGCTTCGACATCGGCATCGATCCAAACACCTTCCCAGCCACGCTCGAGGAGAAGTCGGGTATTGTTCTGATTCCCGTCACCACAACCAACCTCAACGAAGAAGAAGGTCTTTTCGCCGATCCTTCTGAAAATCTCCGCGATGATTCCGTCCTCGCCATTCTGACTATATACGTGGGCATAGTGCCGGAATAGGGAGAGTTCGTGTTGTTGTAGAGTCTCCGAAACAACCCATTCCTGGCGGAGTACACATTGGGCGCGGTCATAGGCGAGCATCGTGTGGTAGGAAATCGAGGCGAGTTCTTTTTTTAGTTCAACCATCCCAGCCTGTAGTTCGGCCACCGTGGCATTGCTGGCTTTGATTTCGGCCATCATTGTTGCCTGCACCTGAAGGAACTGGTCCATCTGTTGTTTGATCAAACTATTCATTTCGCGCAGCGAGCGTGACGGGAAGGGAGTCGAAAGTCACGTGGGAAAATTTAGAACTCGCTGCGTCAACCAATTGTATTAGTAATGATCGGGTTTAGGATGAAGACAAAAGCAGGTTGAGGGGGCCGATGTGGAAGGGACACTTGGAACAGCATGTTGCCAGAGGTGTCCCCGCCCTATCGGGTCACGAATTACCGATAGTAGTGATGATGATGGTGGTGATAGTGGTGATGGTAATGGTCTGGGCCAAAGAAGACAGTGACCGCCTGGGCGGGGGTCGAAAAGGCCAAGAATGGAATAGCCACAAGGGATAGCAGAAGTATACGGTTTATAATAGTTTTCATAAACAGGAGCATGCGCCAATTGGAGGGCATCGCCAATGGGGTGTGTACCCTACGTGTTGGTTCTCTCCTAAGATTTGACTTTCTTGGGTGTGGGAGATACACTAGATGAAAAAGATAACTCCGTTTCTGTGGTTCGACGATAAAGCCGAAGAGGCGATGAAATTTTACACATCGATTTTTAAGGATTCCAAAAAGATCGATGTGTGGCGAAAGGGAACGAAAGTCATGGCCACGGTTTTCCAGCTTAATGGACAGGAGTTTATTGCACTCAACGGTGGCCCGCATTACAAATTCACACATGCGATCTCATTCTTTGTGCGGTGCAAGAATCAACGGGAGATCGACTACTATTGGGAAAAACTATCAAATGGAGGGAAGAAAGTTCAATGCGGCTGGCTGGCTGACAAATACGGACTCTCATGGCAGATTGTCCCTGAGGCTCTGGAGGATCTTTTATGGAACAAGAACGCCAAGAAAAAGGATCGTGTCTGGAGTGCATTGATGCAAATGACAAAAATCGAAATCACGGTCTTGAAACAAGCTGCCAAGCAAAAGTAACGATCAGTGATTTTTTCGTGATCGTGTGACCCAGGTGGTGGGGTGAGTTAAAGGTAAACTGCAGCATCTTCTAGATCACGATGGCCTCGAACCTAGCCTCGTTCGTTACAGTGCAGAAGCTAAGGCTATTTTGGAACATCGCTTCCAAAATTCATGTGCGATTTGCACGCTTTTCTGGAGTTCATCTAGCGACATCGGTTTAACTAAATATGCATTGGCTCCGAGGCGATAAGCCTTTTCGATATCAGCCTGTTCGCTAGAGGAACTAAACATCATCACTGGAAGAACCGAGCATCGGGGATGGGTTTTGAGCCACTTCAGAATGGCGAATCCATCCATAACCGGCATCTTTATGTCGCTGAAGATGACAGTGGGAAAAGGGAACGTGCTCCGATTGTGATAATCTCCTTCACCTTCCAAATAAGAAATGGCTTGTACCCCATTTTCAACTCTACAAACCCTGCTACCAAGGCCTTCACGATTTAAGGCGCTCTCGAACAGGAATGCATCGTCTTCGCTGTCTTCAATTAGTAAAATGTTTAGCATGGTGATTTATCTCAACGTACAGAACCATTCTAAACTTTAGGATAAATCATGGCTATAAGGTCTTCACCTTATACCCGTTCGGCCAAATAATTCAGCCAATCCTAGCGCGAGCGTGATTGAGTTGTGGTGGATGGGATTCCCGCGAGCATAGCTAAAAGTTATTGTCAGACAAGAAACATGGTATTTCCTTGGTGTGGCTTCGTTGGTGTATTGTCTAACCATGATAGACTTACTTGAAGCGAAAGAGCAAAGTGAGACCGAACATGGAAAGCCGGTCTCGAAGAAGCGAGATGAGATAATACAGATTGGCGTTGACAGCTTCGCGGCGGCGTTGCCTAACGATGGCAAAGGTGTCGTGGTCGCCGCGTCAGACAGCATCCGCAATCTCGTCGAGCGGATTAAGCTTGCCGACCAAGTGGGCTTGGACATTTTCGGAGTTGGGGAGCATCATCGCCGGGAGTTCCTCGATTCCGCACCAGTGGCTATCCTCGCAGCGGCGGCAGCCCAGACGCAACGCATCCGCCTCACGAGTGCCGTCACAGTTTTGAGTGCTGCTGATCCAGTACGCGTATTTCAAAACTTTGCGACCCTCGATCTGCTCTCGCAAGGCCGGACAGAAATGGTCGTCGGTCGCGGTTCATTCACCGAGGCGTTTCCATTGTTTGGTTTGCAGCTCAAGGATTACGATTCATTGTTTGCAGAAAAGCTCGATTTATTGCTCAACATCCGTGAAAACGAATTCGTTCATTGGTCCGGAAAACATCGGGCGCCGCTCACCGGTCAAGGTATTTATCCGCGACCGATGCAGAATCCGCTGCCAATCTGGCTCGGGGTTGGTGGGACGCCAGAGTCATTCGCCCGCGCCGGAATGCTCGGACTGCCATTAATGATCGCCATCATTGGCGGCGAGACGCGGCGGTTTCGTCCGCTCGTTGACGCCTACCGGGAATATGGGCGGCGTGCGGGACACACGCCCGACAAACTCAAAGTCGGCGTTCATGCCTTGGGATACGTCGCCGAAACGACGCAACAGGCGATCGACGATTTTTTCCCGGGTTATGCTAAATCCTTTACCCGCATTGGTAAGGAGCGTGGTTGGCCACCTGTCACGCGCGCTCATTTCGACGCCGTACGGGGTGAGCATGGCGCCCTATTGGTAGGCAACCCAGAGGAAGTCGCAGAAAAAATTCTGCGCCATGCTGAAGCGCTGGGCGGTATCTCACGAATATCCTTTCAGATGGATGTGGCCGAATTACCACAGGCCAAACAGCTTCGCTCCATCGAACTAGTGGGCACCCGTGTCACATCCGACTTGCGCAAGAAAGCTTAACTCGGAATTTAGATTTAAAATGCTTAGGAAGACACTACGAAAAGTAAATAAAACGAAACAAAATATGAAAACCATTAACTCGAACGAACTGTTGGAACAATTGAATTGGCGCTACGCGACCAAACAATTCGACTCAAACCGAAAAATCAACGCATCCGATTGGGCGACACTCGAAGAAGTGCTGAGATTAACACCCTCCAGCGGTGGCTTGCAGCCGTGGAAATTTATCGTCGTAACCGATCCGGCCGTTCGCGCGAAGTTGCATCCAGCTTCTTATAACCAGCCACAAATCATCGCCGCGTCGCATCTTGTCGTGTTTGCTGCAAAAAATAATTTCAGCGAAGCGGATGTGGATGCACATCTGAAAAATGTGGCGCGCGCCCAGGGAGTGCCGGAGGAATCGCTCGCGCAATATCGCGGAATGTTGGTAGGCGGAATTGTTCAGAGTCAGGATGAAGCCGCCCGCAATGCCTGGGCGCGCAATCAGACTTACATCGCACTCGGCAATTTACTGACGAGCGCTGCGCTGTTAGGCGTTGACGCCTGCCCGATGGAAGGTTTCGACCATGCGCAGTATGACGAGATTCTCGGCCTGAAGGTGAATGGCTATTCTAGCGCCGTCATCGCCACGCTCGGGTATCGTTCACCAACCGACAAATATGCAGGGGCACCAAAAGTGCGTTTTACACGAGAACAAGTTTTCCTGCACGTCTGAAACTACCTCTCGCCCATTGTACGATCAAATAATTCAGCCGTGTCGATAGTACCCTTAATATTGGTACTGCTTTTAAAAATGAAGGACTTCTGATTGTTTACTTGCGTATCCTATAATCACTTTTGGTTTTTATCGTGTGAGGGAGGGTAAGCGAAACATCCAATTTCTGCTCCATTCCCACCATCGAGCAGGGG
>Ga0206919_1101_pt1 | contig 20708 bp, 5 predicted proteins | sample Alteio_BWOrgHeat_67_FD_152962 | JGI IMG/M metagenome (GOLD analysis project Ga0206919, IMG submission 152962) | Enriched cells from forest soil in Barre Woods Harvard Forest LTER site, Petersham, Massachusetts, United States -... | ecosystem: Environmental > Terrestrial > Soil > Temperate forest > O... | reverse complement strand
TCTGGGCAACAAGACGTTCTGGATCCCGCTCATCCGGTCCAATTATATACAAAGTGCGGCGACCTGGCTTTGTCCGAACGCGTCGCGGACGAATGCGAGTTTGAGCTTTCCGGCGAACTGGAGCGCAACTTTCGCTGTGCCGCCGAACAACCCATATCCAGCTTATCTGGCATGGTGGGGCGCGGTGTCGAGTTTCATTGGCGGTACGACGGGGAGTTACGGGATGAACGGGTATTGCGAACTGCACACGAACGCGAGCAATAACGGGTATTTCCAGACGCTGGATGTGGGACGGCCTTCCGACCAGCCGCTGGTGCAGGACGAAGCGTGGGTGGATACGTGGCCGTCGCCCACAGACAAGCCGCCGGCCAACTCGCTGGCGGGTGACGATGCGAACAACATGCAACGGGTGTGCATCCAACGGCATGGCAAGGCGATCAATGTGGTGTCGATGGACGGACATGTCACGCTGGTGAATCTGCCGGATTTGTGGAAATTGAGATGGAACGACAACTGGGTGGCGCCGACGACGCCGGTGATCGTGCCTTGAGGTGGGAGTTTTCACTGCGGGGCGGCACCGGTTTTAATCCCCGGGAGTATTCATGAGCCAAAATCGACTTGCGGTAATCTGTTTTTTGACCGGGGCGCTGGCGTTGGGCGGATGCGGGAAGAAGCCACCGCCGCCAGCTCCGACGGCGCCGGAAACGCCGCAGCCCGTGGCGGAAACGCCCCCACCGCCACCGCCGCCACCTCCGGGTGGCGCGCCGGCACCGGCGGCGGCGGAACCGATGACCCCGCAGGAGAATGCCACTTTCTCCAAAGCGCAGTCCACAGCGGGCGGGTATACGCTGATGGTCCAGCAGTTTTACGATCAGAAAGGGCGGATGCCGACGGATTTCAGCGAGCTGGTGGCGGCGAAAATGCTGCTCAAGGTTCCGCAGGCGCCGCCGGGGTACCGGTTCGTGATTGATCCTGCCAGCAAGAGCGTGAAATTGGTCCGGCAGTAGGTCTGATCGGATCGCGGACTGGCTCAGCCCGTAGCGGGTGTGACGGTTCGAGACGTGGGTGGATTAACCAAGCGTGGCGGCGCGTTCGTTGCCGCTGCGGTTTGGGACAAACCGCGGTCCGGGGGCGACAAGCCGCGAACGTCGGGCCAGCCACGGGCAGATTGCCAAGCGGCGCTACGGGGCTGGTGGAGGGGGTGGCGCGCCATCGTCGGGTTTTTCCGGGGCGGCGGCGACACCGAGGTCGGCCAGGCTGTTGGTGGCGGTCATACGAACCTTTTTATCCTTGTCCAGACACGCCGTCTTGAGGGCGTTCAAAACGGACTCGCCGCCGCCACGCACGCGTCCGAGGTTGAACACCACACGGTAGCGGATCTGCTTGTTTGGATCGTTCAGCAGGCGTTGGTACAGGGGAACCGTCTTCGCGGGATCGGCGGGCATGCGGCCGAGCGCATACAACGCCGCGTTGCGAAGGTTAAACTCCTTTTCATCGACGGCATTGATCAGGGAAGGCGCGGCCTCCTTGGCGTCCTTGCCCAGCGCGCCGAGGGCCATCGCCGAGCGGGACCGGCGTTCGGTCGATTCCTCCTTGGAATCGAGCACCTTGATCAGAAACGGCACGGATTTGGGGCCGATGGTGGTGATGGCCTCGCGGGCCGCGTCATGCACTTTCTTGTCCGTTGAGCCCAGCTCGAGCATGTAGGCGCTGACGGGCCGGCCGTTGTAAACCGGCTCGCGCTGGCGCAGGAACCACACGCCGAGGGTGGCGGCGACCGCCGCGAGGGCGCAGGCGGTCACGACCCACCAGAGAGTGCGGGCGGAGCGGCTGCGATGGCCAGATTTTATGTTCATTGGGGGACGGCGGTCATAGACCGCCGCTACAGGTAACGCCAGGCGTGGTGGTTTGCCGGTCCGCTTGGGCTTCGAGTGGCTTGCTGCGGGTAGTGCTCCGCACATACCCGCGCTCCGGGGAAACCGGTAGAATGGCGTGCCTGTTCACAAGGAGGGGAGCGAGTTGGTGATGTTCAGGCCGAACTTGGGGTCGATGGCCTCGGCGTGTCCGTCGGCGAAGGCGGCGTTGCCCCGTTTGTTGTGGCGGTCGGTGACGGTGCTGAGTTTGGGAACCCAGCGGGCGTCGTTGATCTTGGCGCGGTCCTCCTCGATCAACATGATTTTGCCGGACGGATTGTGGATGGAACTGGCGCTGAAGGGCAGCGCCTTGCGCAGGGCGGTAATGAGGGTGGACATGCCGGGATTGAATCCGTTGGTGGGCTCATAACTGGTGAGCGTATAACTGAACCGGCTGTACTCGTCATTCGTGATGACGGAGGGATCGGTGGACCTGGCCACGCGGTCGGCCGGGCATTGATAGATGTTGGTGACGAACACGCCCTGGGCCACATAGCGGGCGATGGCGCTTTTGTTGGCGTCGCGGTTGATCTGCCACCAGAGCCAGTCCTCGGGTTGCGGGCCGTAATGATGGGAGCCGGGCGCGGGAAAGTTTTCCTGGTTGTCCGGCAGGTACATGGCAAAGGCCAGACCGAGCTGGTGGGTGTTGTTCAGGCACGCGGTCTGGATGCCCTTGTCCTTGGCGCGCGCCAGCGTGGGGAGCAGCAGCGCCATCAGGATGCCGATGATGGCGATGACGACCAGAAGCTCGACGAGCGTGAAGGCGCGGTTCCGCTGGCTTTCCCTGGAATGGATGCACAGGTGCATTTCAGTTTTTAACGGACGGTTAAACCCGACTCCCGGCTTCAATAATGTAGACGAAGTCTATGACGATTAGTGTTTAAGAGCAAGTTAATCGTCGTGGTCAGAATGAAATAGCGCCGGGGAGACTTAACGCAAAGATGGAAAGACGCAGCGCGGCCGGGCCGCAACCAAAGAAAGGATTTAACCACAAAGAACGCAAAGAACACAAAGATCGGAAAAAGCAGACGGGAAAGGGATTGAATTCAACAGGAGCAAACGGAGGAAACAGAGAAGGCAGAGGAAAATTGTGGCAAAAATGAAGACTTTTGGGACATGGCACTGTAGCGGGGCCGAGACGCAAGCAGAGGGAAGTTAACCGCGAATGGACACGATTAGACGCGAATAAATGGAACCAGGCAGACCGCCGGCAGGAAGATATTTTGACCACGGATGACACGGATTGCGCGGATGATATGGCCACAACCAAATTTAACGCAAAGACGCGAGGGCGCAAAGGCGCAAAGGAAAAACGGGGAAAGAGACGAGAGGAAGCATTTGCCGCAAAAGATCACAAAGATCGCAAAGAAATGAATCCTAATAAACTTGGACTCGGACGGATTGCAGTACACTGAACGCTAAAGAAGAAGATCGATTGAACCGCGAACCGGCCCACCTTCGCTAAAGCTACGGACAGACAAGATGGCGGGCGGGGAAGGGGAGATCAAAAAGGGCTGGACAGGGGCGAGGGTGTATGCAATAGTTTACATGTGTAAAGTATTGATCTTTGAAATGTTGAAATTAGGAGGTTGAGAGAATGGTGAGTTGACCCGCCTCCGCCGGGAGGCTACTGGCGGGCCAGGGGCTGAGAGAACGGAGCGCGGCCTGAAGGGCTCTTCAAGAGGATGCGGGTTAAAGGGCAGACCTTGGCGGCTGGCCCGCGGCGCGGCGGCGCGTGTGAGCGGGGCAATATCGGTAAATTTACCGATAATTTGAGCTAAAAATCGAAGACTGGTTGGCGGGTGGGCTTCGTCGAGTTCAAAGTTTAAGGTTTCAGGTTTAAGGTTGGGAAACGGGATGCGTTGCCGGGTGGGGCAGAAGAGCGTCGAGCCCGTTCAAGACAAGTCAATCCAGACGAGGCGGATTCGGGCGAGGTTGGTTCGGTGAAATCAGGAGTCGTCGAGTGGTCCGGCTTGCTGCGGGTAGTGCTCTGAGCACATACCCGCGCTCCGGGGGCGCGGTCCGCTGAATATCGAGGGAAAAATGTATGTCCATTGGCGGTGAAGTGTGGTTAGGTTAGCGGAAGCCGTATGCCCCAAAACATGGACCCGGTAATCCGGCGCAAGCTCGAAGATTTCGGGCGGCGCTGGCGTGCGCTCATTTTCCTGCGGGGAATTTGTGGAGGTCTGGTCACGCTGCTGGGAGGGATGACGGTGGTTTCGTTCATCGATCTCCTGTTCATTCTGCCGGATGGCCTGCGGTGGGGAATGAGCGTCGTGGTTTACCTGGCGACCGCCGCCGTGGTGTGGCAGACGAGCATCCGCAAATTGCTGCGTTTCCCCGGAGCGCATGAACTGGCGCGGCTGGTGGAGAAGGCGAAGCCGGAATTGCGCGAGGATCTGCTCTCGGCGGTGGAACTGGGCGCGTCGCCGGCGGAGGGATCGTGGGATTCGGCGGTGTTCCGCGCGATGGTGCAGGCGGATGTCTCGGGGCGGATGCGCGATTTGCAGATGACGCGGATATTGCCGGGCAGCCTGATCCGGTTGTGGTCGCGCACGGCGGGGGTGGCGCTGATGGTCGGGGCCGTATTGCTGGTGCTGCCGGGGCTGCATTACCAGCGGTTGATGGTGCGCGCGCTGGCGCCGATGGCGAACATCGAGCGGGTGTCCCGGACCAAGATCTTCCTCGTGGAACCGCGGGCGACGGATCGCTGGCAGCCGCAGGGTGACAATCTGCCAATCCTGGTGCAGATCGCCGGGCCGGAGCCGGAGAAGGTCGTGTTGGAGACGTTTCCGAAGGGTGGCGAGAGCGACCGGCTGGCCATGGCGTCGGTGGGCGGGAGGAAGTTTTCGGCGACGATTGCCTTGGGCGCGGAATCGCTGGATTTTCGCGTGCGCGCGGGTGATGGGATCACCAAGCGGTTCACGATCCAGACGCGTCCACGTCCGCATGTGGTGAAGTTCGACAAGACGTTTCATTTCCCGGCCTATTCGCGTCTGCCCGACCGGCACGCGCTCGAAGAGAATGGCGATCTGGCGGAATTGGACGGCACCGTTGCGGAGGTGAAATTGCAGGTGAACCAGGGAATCAAAGAGGGTGAACTGGAGATCGAATCCAAGGGCAAGACCAATCACATCGCCCTGGAACCGGCCGGTGAACATCAGATGCTGGCGCGGGTGCCGCTCACCCAGGCGGGGGTGTACCGGGTGCATCTGATCGCGGCGGAAACGGGCTTCGAGAACAAGTTCAGCCCGCAGTATGAAATCCGGCCGGTGCCCGATCTGGTGCCGCGGGTGGCCATCGAGCAGCCGAAACAGGACGGCATCGTGGCGCCCGAGGAAGTGGTCTTGTTGCAGGGCGTCGCCACGGATGACGTCGGCCTGGCCAAAGTGACGCAGATAATCATCGTCAACGAGGAGCCGTACGGACAGGTGACGCTCTGGGAAGAGGCGGCGAATTCCAAAACCAACGTGACGGTGTCGCGACGCTGGGATTTGCTGGAGATGGGCGTGACGCCGGGAGATCGCGTGACGACCAAGCTGGTGGCGATCGACTTGAAGGGCAACCCGGGCGAATCGGGTTTGCTGCACCTGGTGATCAGTTCGCCGGGCTTTGACACCAAGCGGCTGCGGGCGCTGGAATACAAGCGGCTGTTGCGCGAGACGCTGATTTCCGCGCAGAACGCGGGCGCGGAACTGAAAAAGAATCTGTCCAGTGACACGGCGCAGAAGGTGCGCGAGGGCGCGGAGTTGCAGCGCAAACAATTGCTGGCCGGAGCCACGATGGCACTGGAGGACCTGGGGCGGCAGTTGGAAAAGGCGCGCGACCGCACCAAGGAGACCTTGAAGCTGACACGGCCGGGCCGTGATGCGGCTGATCTGGCGCTGGTGGCGCGGGTGATCAGCGTGGCGCGTCAGGAACTGGTGCCGCAGGCGCACGCGGCCATTGACGGGCTCCTACAGAAAACGGAGGACACGCCCGAGCGGCTGGCGGTGAAAGCCGCGACCGATGCGAGTTCGCAGGTCGCCGATCTGGCGGCGCGCCTGGAGACGCTGTTCACGGATCTGCTGGCGGCGGATGAAGCGGATGCGGTTACGGAAAACCTTGCGTATTTGAACCAGGAGGAGGAACGGATGAAGCGCGAGGCCGAAACGGATGCGGCCCACGAGAGCAAGGCCTGGGAGCGCCTGGCGCGCCGGCTGGGCGGCGTGGCGAAGGAATCGCAATTCACCGAGGACATGTTGAAGACGTTGCACGACCATCTGGCGAAGGGCGCGGCGGACCGCGCGGGCAAAACGCTGGAGAATCTGAAGGGTGTCCGCGCCAGCCTGGAGAAGGCGCTGATCAACAAACCGGACCAATCGCTGCTGACGCCGGCGGGGGAGTTGAAGCGCGGTGTGGAGACAGCCTTCAACGAGCTGCGATCCACCGGGCGCGAGTTGTCCCAGCGCGCCGACCGGTCGCGGGATGAGCTTGCCCGGATGGCGGGAACATCGGTCGCGAAGGTTGAGCAATTGCGCGCGCGCGTGGAAGACCAGGCGAACGCGGAACGCAAAGTGGCTGACGCGCGGAAGAAGGGCGTGGACGATCCGCGGCTGACGGCCCGGGTGCAATTGATGAAGGGTGTTTCCGACGGACAGTGGAAATCGACGGTTGAAGAGTTGAAGGACCGCGCGGATTTGGAAGAGATGCGGCGCGACACCGATCCGGGTTTTGTGGCGGACGTGAGCAAGGCGGGCCAGGCGTTGCGCCAATTGGAGACGGTGGCGCAGGGAGAAGGGCAGGCGGCGGCGATGGGCGTGACGATCAGGGGGGTGGAGAAGGCGTTGGGTGTGCTCGAGGCGGGGCACCGGCTGGTGGATTTGCACGGTGCGGCCAAGGAAATGGCGCAGCAGGAACGCTGGGAGAAGCACACGCCGGACGCGCGCGTGAGCCGTCCGCGGGATTGGACTTATGCGGAAAGGTCACTCGACGCCGCGCCCTTCGACCTGAAGAAGGGCGGCCTGTCCGAAAAGGTGGCGATGATGATTCGCGACGCCGGGAAGAGCGCGGCTGCGCAGGACATTGCCAGGGAAATGGGCGAGCGGCTGGCGTCCCTGAAGACATTGACGGCAGTGCCGGAAAAGATGGAAACACTGGACGAGGCGATCCTCGCGGCTTTGAAGGAAAGCGAAGAGGCGCTGGCCCAGGCGCGGGAGCAACTGGCCGGGGCAACGCCGAAATTGCAGGACATGATGGCGGGGTTGGGGCGCGGCGCGCGCGAGCTGGAAAAAGCGGCGCGGGAAATGGCAGCGGACGAAAATCGCCAGCCGGACCTGCCGAAACTCGCGGCCAAACAGCAGGAGTTGAACCGGCAGCTTGAGGAATTGACGACGGAACTCCGGCGCGACGCCAACGTGCAGGATATGTCCACGAAGGAAGGCCGCGAACGCGCCCGTGACGCGGATGATGTGACGGCGATCGTCCGCGATCCGGCGGCAAAGGCGGTGGCGGACGAGGACCACGCGATGACCGCCAAGGACGCTCCGCAGAAGAAGGACGACCTGAACGATGCGGCGGGGCAGAACAAGAAGATTGCCGAGACGATGGAGCAGGGGGCCAGCCATTATGCCAATCTGGAGAAGGGCAAGGCGGACGATACGCGGGAGGCCTTGCGCGCGGCGGAGGAGGATTTGGGGATCAAGACGGGGCTGGATGATCAATATGCGCTGGCCGAGAAGCTCGGAGAAATGGCGAATGAATCACCGGAGGATTTGCTGAAAAAGCTCGAAGCCGAACTGGCGAGAAACGCGGTCATGCGGCAGGAGTTGAGCCTGGTGGCCCATGAAGAGGTGGCGGATTCCCGCCAGATGCTCGAGAACGGGAGCGAAACGGAAAAGGGCGTGGCCAAATCGCTCGGCGACGCGGCGGCGGCGCCGGACAAAATTCGCGCGCTGACGGACAAGGCGCGGCAACTGGCGGCGCAAGCGGGCAATCTGGCGGCGGCTGATCTGCCGGAGGCCGGACGCGCGGTCGGGACTGCCCGGGCCGGCGACAGCGCGACCGTTGATCGTGCGCAACAATCGGTGCAAACGGCCGCCGACAAGGCCGTCGGTGCCGCCGGCAAGCCGACCGACGCATTTGTGGGCGAGCTGGACAAACTGGCCGCCGCGTTGCAGCAGGCGGACAAGGATCTGCAGAAGGTTGCGGGTCAGGAGGCGGACGCCGTGCAGAAGCCGCGCTCGGATGATCAACGGCAGGCGGCCCAGGCGGCGCAGGACAAGCTTTCGAACGCCGCCGGGCGCGCGAAGGGTCTGGGTGACCAATTGCAGCAGACGGCCGATGAACTTACGGCGGCCGCCCAAACGTCGCTGCAACAGGTCGCGGAACAGGCGGCCCGGGTTCAGGAACGGATCGCCGACCGGGTGGATGACGCGGGGCGTGACATCGAACGGGCGGGCCGGCACGAGGAACGGCTGGGCACGCCCCAGGGTGCGCCGTTGCAGGCCATCGGACAGCAGACGCAGAAGGTTGCATCGGGCGATGTCATGCAGGCGCAGCAGGCGCTGTCGGGAAAACCGCCGAGCATGAATGGACAACCGGCGACGCAACAGGGTCAGCAGGCACAACCGCAGGCGCAGCAGCAGCCGGCACAGGCGTCCCCGCCCCAGTCGGCACAACAGGCCGTGCAACAGGCGGGCCAGGCCTTGGCCCGGCAGGCGGCGGCGTTGGATGCTGCGATCGCCAAGTCCGCGCTGCCGGTTCCCGCACGCACCTCCGCCAACGTCCCAGACCAGGATCCGTCCAAGCCCGCGGCGGCTGATCGCGCCGTTGCTCCGTCCGAGGAGGGTGACCCTGGAGCGCCTCCGACGCCGACACAATCCCGCTTGATGGCGCGGACCTTGGACCAACTGGATGCGTCGATGCACGCCAAGGAGAGCAAGGGATCGTCGGACCAGACATCTGAGGATGGCAAACAGGGGCCTCCACCGTCCGGCGCGCAGAAAGGTGAGGGGAAAGATGGGAAGGATTCCCAGAAGGCTGCCAAGGCCGCGATGAAGGCGGCGGCCCAGGCGCAAAAGTCGGAAATGATGGCCGCCCGCGCCGAGGGAAATGTCCCGGGCGAGAAACCCGATTCCGAAGATCCCGGTGACGGCCAAGGCGCCAAGCTGGCGGGCGAACGCCTTCCGCCCGGCGCATTGCCGCAGGTGAAGGGATTGCGCGAGGGTGAGTGGGGCAAGTTGCCGCCCAAGCTCGCGCAGGGATTGATCGAAGCCCAACGGGAGGGGATTTCGGGCGATTATCGTCACCAGATCGAGACTTATTTCCAGGTGGTTGCCGAACGTGCCAAGGATCGGAAGCCGTGAGTCCATCCCCGAACCGTCGGATTATAATTCCCCTTTGTTCACTGCTGACAGTTGCGCTCCTGTTTGGAAGCCTGCCAGCGATCGCGGCCGATGTGCCTGCCACCTCGCCCGGACGGTTGGACCGCGTGGACACCTCGGTGAACCGCGCCGTGGCGTATCTCCTCTCCGAACAGGACAAGGATGGCGCGATTGTCGACGAGGACAAGCGGATGAACAACAACAACCCCATGACCGCGCTGGCCTTGATGGCCATGGCCTCGGTCGGGCATCAACCCGCTGACCAGTCCCCGGAAGGCACCGCGATGCGCCGGGCGATCAATTATCTGCTGGTGCCGGACAATCAGGGACGCGACCGCGAGGGTTATCTGGGCGGGCGCGACGGCTCGCGCATGTACGGGCATGGCATTTGCACGCTGGCCCTCACCGAGATGCTGGGCATGGGGGTCAACAAGGATCAGGACCGCCAGATTCGCGAACGCTGCCAGAAGGCGGTTGAATTGATCCTGCGCTCGCAGCGGGTGAAGAAATACGACGCGCGTTTCGAGGGCGGGTGGCGTTACACCCCGGAATCGGGCGATTCCGACCTCTCCATCACCGTGTGGCAGGTCATGGCGCTGCGTTCGGCCAACAATGCGGGACTGCGCGTGCCCAAGGAGGCCATTGATTTCGCGGTCTCGTACCTGCGGCGCAGCTACGATTCCCCCCGGGACACCACTGGCCGGCCCACCAACCTGCGCAGCGGCTGCGCCTATCAGCCGGGGCAGAGTCCCCGGTACGCCACCGCCGCTGCCGGGCTGCTGGCCCTGCAGGTTTGCGGGCAATATGACGTGCCGGAGGTCATCGGATCGGCGGAATGGCTCCGGGCGCTGAAGGTCAACTACGACGAGAAATGGTTCTTTTACGGCACCTACTACTACTCCCAGGGCATGCAAAAGCGGGGGGGCGACTTCGCCGATGTCGCGCGGCAGAACACCGAGCGCATCCTGCTGGCCACCCAGACGGCTGACGGCTCGTGGACGGGCACCGATGGCCAGGAACGCGGTGCGGGTCGGGTGTATTGCACGGCCCTGGCCATCCTCAGCCTCTCGGTCAAATACCACTTCCTGCCCATCTACCAGCATTGAGCGGGCCAGGGGTCTTCCGGCGCACCTCTGCGATATCCTTGGAGTTGGCGGCTCATAATCAGGAGAACACTGTATTCTCTTGCGGGAGAATATCCTTGCGTTGGATGTACTTCGTTCACTAGATTTGGCAATCATTTGAGACCAATACTTGTCAGCATCCGCCATGGTCGGAAGGCCTTCCTTGGGGGCGCAAACCGCGCCTTCTGGTGGTATATCGTGTCTTCGTGACGATTTCTGTTATGTCGATCTTTCATCTGAGAGCAGACCAGCGCTCCCGCGCGCGCTGGGGCTGGGTCGGTCTGCTGGCGTTTCTTGTGTTGGCGGGCGTGGCTCCCAGCGCCTTCGGCCAGGCGAACGACCTGTTCGTCAACGCCGCCAATCTGGACGTGATCAACCAAGGCGTGGGCGGCCGGACGACCAACAGCAATGTCAACGCCACCAAGGAATTGACCGAACCCAATCACCAGAACAACGCCGGCGGCTCCTCCATATGGTTCCGCTGGACGGCGCCGGTTTCCGGTCCGGCGGAAATCAATACATTTGGCAGTTCCTTTGATACGCTGCTGGGGGTTTACAGCATCAACCCCAACGGTGGAACGACCGTCAGCAACAACCTGACGCGCGTCACGGCCACCACCGGAAATGGTTTTGCGACTCCTGTTTCAGCCGGCGCCTTTAACAACAGCTTCTTCCCGTTTACCGCCGTTGGCGGCGCCACCTATTACATCGCCGTTGACGGAACTCAAAACCCGGTCACCACCAATGCCGCCCAGGGGACTGTCATCCTGAACTGGGGCATGTCCGTATCGTTGCCCGGCGGCCCGATCGACACTCCGTCGGCTTTTCCCACGGCCACTTCCGCGAATGCAAGCTTCACCGGCCCGGGGCCGATGTCCATTGTCGCGGCCAACATGGCGGCCACGCCCACGACGGGTGAGCCGACACCTGTGACGGGATTTGGTGGCCGGTCAGTGTGGTTTACCTACGCGCCGCCGCCCAATACGCCCGCTGGCGCCACCGTTACGTTTGGTGTCACCGGAGCGGCCATGTTCAACAATGCGGCGCCTTTCGGGGCGAACAACAATATTGCCATCGGCGTTTACACGGAAGCCCCGGGTACCACCACGCTAAACGCCGGTCTGACCCAGGTCGCCACCGCCAGCGGCAACGGATCAGCCACGGTTGCCGCCGGGCAAATCAATCCGAACGTGGTCTATCGCATTCAAGTCAGCACCCAGAATACGGGCTCGACCAATGAGGGCGTGTTCAATTTCACGATCAATACCACGGGCTTCCTTGCCGCCTCGACCACCGGCTCCGGCGGGTTTGCCTTCAGCCAGCTATTTTACCAGATGACCCAGCAGGAAACCGTCGGCGGCGCGGTCGGCCTCCAGCCCGATGCCTATCCTACGAATATCGTCGTGTTTGGCACCGCCAACGGTGGCCTCGGCGGCAATACGAACGTGGTCACCTACAATGGCACCAACGCCAACTACGGCCTGTGGGTGACCATTGTCCGGACCAATGGCGTGACCCCCACCAACGGCAGCACGGGAAATTTCATCGTCAGTTACCGCGTGGTGGACGGCACCGCCCGGCTCAGCGGCGACTATGAAAACTCGCTGAACAACGGCCAGGCGACCGGTGCCGTGATGTTCGATGATTTTGAGATGAGCAAGACTTTTGTCATCAACGCCGTCACCAATGCATTTATCAATGGCGCCGTCTCCAACGCCAGTTTTCCCGGCTCCCGGAGTTTTTCGCTGCAACTGGTCCAGGCAATTCCCAACCCCAGCCCGCAGTTGGAGACAGGCGGAACCTTCACGGAAAACCAGGGCTTGAACGCGTCGGTGGCGGGTGGCTTCACGCCTGTCACCATCACCGGTTTTGGCAACAACCAGCTGGGCAACGCCGGCGTCATCAACTTCACGCGCGATCACTACCGCCGCTTTGCCGCCAACGGCGCCACCACGGTGGAGCTCACCCGCAGCGCGATTGCGGATGCCACCGCGGTGGCATCTGTGGTGATGACGGTCAACACGCCGGCGGGTTCAACGGCGCAGGATACGGATGCCACCTTCCAATTGACGGCCAGTTCGGATTATGCGACGCCGGGCATCAACTACACTTCACAGGGGGCGACGACGGTCACCTTCCCCGCCGGAGCCGGCGCGCAAAATGCCAACCCCACCGTCACCCTGATCCATGATCAGTCGAAGTTTTTCGCCCAGTTCAACCAGGACATCAGCCTCAAGCTGCAGACCCCGGCTGCGGCCTTGAATCTGGCTGCCAATCCGCCCGCGGGATTCGTGGTTGGTACACAGAGCAACGCCACGCTGACGGTCATGTTTCAAGACCCGCCGGCGGGCGCGTTGGATGTGAACTACAACGTGGAAGAAATTGGCGGGTCGTTGCCGCCCGGATTGCACAACCCGGGGGCGAATTTTGCCGTGCTCGGACTGGCGGTGCAGCCGGATAACCGCACCGTCATCGTCGGGAGTTTCACCGAGGTCAACACGTTTCCCCTGGCTCACGTGGCGCGCATCAACAGCAACGGACAGGTCGATCAAACCTTTTCTCCGGGGCTGGGACCGGACTCGGATGTCAACGGGGTGGCGGTGGACACGAATCCCGGAGCCAACAACGGCAAGATATATGTGGTGGGCGCCTTTGCCTCGTTCAACGGCGTGAGCCGCAACGGTGTCGCGAGATTGCTGGGCACCACCGGTGCGCTGGACACCACTTTCGACCCGGGCGCTGGCGTCAACCCCGGTGCCACCCAGGTCAGTTCGGTTCAAGCGGTGGCGGTGGACACCACCGGCGGGCCGAATTCCGGCAAAATCTACATCGGCGGCAATTTCACGACCTACAATGGCACGGCCATCAACCGGATTGCCCGTCTCAACCCGAATGGAACCCTTGATGCCGCGTTCGTGCCGGGTCCGGGCAATGTGGGGGCCAATGACCGGGTCTACTCCATTGCCGTCCAGAAGGACGGCAAGATCGTGGTGGGCGGCGCCTTCACGACCATGGGCGGCCAGGTCCGCAATTCGATCGCCCGCCTGAACACGGATGGCACCGTCGACAGCACCTTTGTTCCCCCGACCGGGGCCAACGATGCGGTCTTCACGGTATCCGTGCAGAACGATGGCAACATCATCATCGGCGGCCAGTTCACGGTGGTAAACCTGGCGTCCCGCAATCACATCGCCCGGCTGGCCACGGACGGTTCGCTCGACACCACTTTCAATCCGGGCAGCAACACCAACCAGGTCACCGGCACGACCGGGTTTGACAATACGGTCTACTGCTCGGTGATCCAGGGAGACGGACGCATCGTGGTGGGCGGCGTGTTCACCAATTACCACGGCACCCGGCGTCTGGGGATCGCCCGGCTGATGCCGACCGGCAACCTGGACACCACCTTCATGGACACGGCGCTGAACCAGTTCGCGGGTTTGCCGAATCACACCAGCGTGGCGGGACCGAATGCCGTGTTTGCGATCGGCCTGGACACCATCACCAATGCCAATGTGCTCGTCCAGGGCCCCAGTGTCGTGATCGGCGGAAAATTTGGGCGCGTGGGTGGCGGTGGCGCATCGACCGCCCTGGGTGGCGGCTTTGCCCAGTTCCGCACCGAAACTCACCCGCGGCAGAATTTTGCGCGCCTGGTGGGCGGGCAGTCCTTCCCGCCGGGAACTTTCGAGTTTACCCTGCCGAACTTCAACGCGGATGAAGGGGGCGGTTCTTTCTTCATTCCGCTGGTCCGCAACAACGAGATTGGCATCAATGGAAATCTCGGCCAGGCGACCACCTTGATGTCAACGGCGGATGGCACCGCCGTGTCCACTTCTACGGGTGGGAACAAGTATATTGCCCAGACCAGGAACCCGATCGCCTGGCTGTCCACCCACACCACCAACGGCGTGGCCACGAGGAAGATTATGGATGCCTTGAGCGGGCCGGACTTCGCCCCGGTCGACGATGCCGACGGCGGAAGCCAGGCCAGAAACCCTTTCTCACCCTCCGTCGCGATCATTGATAATACCACGGTCGAGGGGAATCAGTCCTTTACGCTGAACCTGGCCCTTCCCGGGCTGGATACCTTTATTCTGGGCGGCGTCGCCATCCCGGTGGGCGCGGGTCTGGGGCGCGACGTCACCACGATTACGATCATCGACAATGACTTTGCCGTCGGCACCATCGGCTTCATCACCGGCGGATTGTACACCACAACGGAGAACGCCGGGACGGCGCTCATCACCGTGCTGCGCACCAACGGCGCGACCGGCACGGTCACCATCCAATATGCCGCCACCCAGGGTGGGGCCAATCCCGCCATCAACGGCGTAAATTTCATCGCCACCAACGGCACGCTGACCTTTGTGGACGGCCAGACCAACGCCAGCTTTGCGGTCAATTTGATCGATGACTCGGTCACCAATGCCACCCGGACGGTGAACCTGTCGCTTTTCAGTCCCACCGGTGGCGCGGCCACCAACCAGGCCGTCCTGCCCGTTACGGCGACCCTGAGCATCCTTGACAACGAGGTGTCGAACATTCCCTTCGGCAGTCAGAACCCGGCGTTCATCAATCGCGGCGGGGCGGACGGCAGTGTCCTGTCCGTCGCCTTCATCGGGAACGTGGGGGATGCCACTTTGAACAACAAATGGATGATTGGCGGTGATTTCAGCTTTGTGGATGGCGTGCCGCGCACGCGCGTCGCCCGGATCAACGTGGATGGCACGGTAGACCGGCTCTCGTTCCCGGGCATCACGACTGGCGCCAACGGGACGGTCAACGCGGTGGCGGTGTACCCCAGTGGCATCCAGAATCTGGCGGGCCGGACGATGATTGGCGGCACCTTCACCAATTATAACGGAACCAATGTCGGACGCATCGTCCGGTTGAACAAGGACGGTTCCATTGACAGCGCCTTCAATTCCGGCACCGGCGCCGACAATCCGGTTTACGCGCTCGGCATCCAGCCATTGGATGGCAATGTGGTGGTGGCCGGCGATTTTGCCTCGATCAATGGCACCGCCCGCAGCCGCATCGCCCGGCTGCTGACCAACGGCATCGTGGACGTGAATTTCAACCCGGGCAGTGGCGCCGACGGTTCGGTGCGGTGTGTGGCCATCAACAACGTCGCGGGCGATCCGAACCGCGGCAAGATTTACATCGGCGGTGACTTCCTCTCGATCAATGGAGTCTCGGAACCGCGCATCGCCCGGCTGAATACAGACGGCTCATTGGACCAGACTTTCAATGCGGCGACGCTCGCCGGCCCGGCCCTCGGCGCCAATGGCCGGGTGCGCGCCATCGCCGTAGATCTGAACTCGAATGTCATAATCGCGGGTGATTTCACCTCCTACAACTCGGCAACCCCCAATGCCAGCCATTTCATTCGTTTGAACGACGACGGTTCGATTGACACGACCTTCAATCCGGGTACGGGCGCTGACTCCACCGTGTACGGTCTGGCCATTGACAACCGCAACAACATTTTGATGGTTGGTGACTTTCAGAGCGTCGGCGGTTTTGCGCGCACGCGGATTGCCCGGCTGATTGGCACCGGTGCGAGCGCCGGCATCCTAGACCCCGGGATCAATTTTGGCACCGGTGCCAACGGCTTTGTGGCGGCCGTGGCGATCGACACCACCTCCGGCAATATCACCATCGGCGGCGGTTTCACCCAGGTGCAGGGCGTCACGCACAATCATTACGCGCAATTGTTGGGCAGCATCAATGGGGCGACCAACTCCGGCGGTGGCACTTATGATTTCATCACGCCTGCGTTTAGTGTTCGCGAGGGTGCCACCAATGCCGTGGTCACGATCCTGCGCAGCGGCGGCCTGACCGGGACGAACACCATCTCCGTCGCGGTCGTGGGTGGGACGGCGCTGCCGTATCCGGGAACCGGTTCGCCGCTCGGTTTCAATTATACCAATCTGAACAATTCGCTTTCCTTCACCAATTTCACGTTCGCGCAGGGCCAGGGCTTCACCAATTTCAACATCGGCATCATCGACAACGTGGTGACCAACCCGAATGTTTTCGTCGATCTCGCCATCACCAATGTCGCGGGAACCAACGGCGCGGCGCTCAACAACGGCCAGTTGGATATCTCCTTCAACAGCGCTTCAGGTTCGGGCCTGGGCAATAGTGGTACGAATGTGGCGTTTGCCGTGCAGCCGGACGGAAAGATTCTGATCGGCGGCTCCTTCACCTCGGTCAACGGCGTCGGGCGCAACCGCCTGGCCCGGTTGAATCCCGATGGCTCGCTGGATACGGCGTTCAATCCGAATCCGAACGGCAGCGTGGTGACCTCGATCCTGCTGCAGCCGGACGGTGAGATTGTGGTCGGCGGCAATTTCACCAGCATCGGCAGTCCGGCGCATGCCAGCGCGGGCATCGCCCGGTTGAATCCGGACGGCTCCTATGACACGGTGGGCTTTACCAACCTGGGCTCCGGCCTCAGCAGTTCCGGGGGCTCGGTTCCCGTTCGCTGTCTCGCGCTCCAGCCGGATGGCAAGATTCTGGCGGGTGGCGAAGTGACGAACATCAACGGTGTGTTCCCGTTTGGCGGCCTGGTGCGGCTGAAGCCGGACGGCGGCCGGGACGCCTCGTTTTCCGGCGTCAATTTCACGGGGTTCCCGACGGGTAACACCACTCCCGGGGTCAATGTTCGCAAGATCGCGCTGGACAACGATGGGAATATTTACGTAGTGGGTCAATTCACCAAGGTTGATAATAACAACACCCCCGTCAACCGGAGCGGGTTTGCGCGGGTTCGGCCGGACGGCACGCACGACGCTTTGTTTAACCCCTCTCCCGTTTCCGGCACCTATGGTACAGGCAACCCGGATACGGCGGACAATCTTGGGGTTTGGGCGGTGGCAGTGGATGCGAATACCAATATCATCATCGGCGGCAATTTCCTCAGCGTCGGGAACAACACTTATCAGGGCGGTATTGCGCGGTTTGATGTAAACGGCAATTTCGACCCGAGTTTTCCCAGCAGCCCGGCCCCGGGCGCCTTCGGCGGCCTCGTTGATTCGATCGTTTTGGACAGCGTCGGGAACATCCTAGTCGGTGGCATGTTCACCAACTTCAATGGCAGCCCCGTCACCAACCCCGCCAATAACGCCGGCACGGGCACCAATGTCTACGGGTTCGTCCGCCTGCTCACGAACGGGGTTGTCGACACTATGTTCAGCACGGGCAGCGGGGTGTCTGCGCGTTCGAACGTGCTGGCGGTCGCCATCCAGCCGGACAACAAGATTCTGTTGGGCGGCGACTTTAGTTCAGTTAATGGACGGGCGGTGGGCTTTGGGCTGGCGCGGTTGAACTGCGGCGCCACGCTGACCATTCTGGACGACGACAGCGTGATCTCGTTTGCGTCGCCGAGTTATTTTGTGAACGAGAATGTGGCGGGTGGCAAGGCGGTGATTACGGTCAGCCGCTTCGGGGGCACGTCCGCCACCAATGTAGTGAGCTTTTCAACCTCCGACGGCGTGTTAGGCACAAATGGTGTGGGCACGGCGGGGAACCCGGCCCTGGCAGGGAAGAATTACGTGGCCACCAATGGATCGCTCACCTTTACCAACGGGCAGACATCCGCGTTTTTCCTGGTGCCCATCATCAACGGAACCAATGTCGATGGAAACCCCTTCTTTAACGTCAACCTTTCCAGCCCGGTTGCCTTCCCCAGCGGATCGGTGACCCTGCAGGGCGGGTTTTCTTCGGCGCCGGTTACGATCATCAACGACAATTTCGCGCCGGGCCAGCTGGAGTTCAGCACGGCCAACTTCGGCGTACGGGAGGATGCAGGCGTCTTCAACATCTCCGTGATCCGCACGAACGGCACCACGGGTGTGGTGACAGTCAATTATGCGACGGCCAACGGATCGGCCCAGGGTTACCCCGGCTTTGGGCCGACCAATGTGCTGGGGGGCGGCTTCACGAATTACAATTATGTGCCGGCGGCGGGCACGCTGACCTTTGCGGACAACGAAACGAACAAGACCTTTGCCGTCACGGTACTGCAGGACTTCACCAATACGCCGAATTTGACGGTCAACCTGCTGCTCACGGCTCCGACCGGCGGGGCGGTTCTGGGATTCCCGAACGCGGCGGTGCTGACCATTTCCAATGTGGACTTCCCCTTTGGAACATTCAATTTCACGACCAACTTTTTCACGACCAATGAGGATGCCACGAATTTTGTGATCCTGGTCCAACGGTTCGCGGTGTCGCCCACCAATGTGAGCGTCGTTGCCAGCACGATGGACATCGGGTCCGCGAAGGCGGGGGTTGATTATTCCAATACGGTCACCACCATCCAGTTCACGACCAACGATCCCGTCCCGCTGGCCATCAAGCAATTTGTGGTCCCGCTCAATACGAACTCAGCGTTCCTCCGACAGACCAACGCCAACCGGGTTTTTGCCGCGGTGCTGTCCAATCCCCTTGGGCAGACCGGCCTGGGGACCAATTCGATCTGCACCAATCTGATCACCACGACCAATCTCTCGGCGCCCGGGATCATCCAGTTCAGCCAGCCTTCTTATTCGATATTGGAAAACCTGACCAATGCGGTGATCACGGTGATTCGCACGAGTGGAACGAATACGGATGCGCAGGTGAATGTGCAGTTGATCAGTCCCACTTCGTCCCAGACCGCTGCCCTGGGATTCGCCCAACCGTATCCCGGAACTGGGCCGACCACGGGCTTCAACTATACCAATCTCCCCCCCACCGTCCTGGATTTCCCGCCCGGTGTGGCCACGAACACCTTCTCGATCGGCATAATTGACAACCCCGTCGCCAGCGGAAATCACTTTGTTCAAATGGCGCTGCTAAATCCCTTCCCGGCAGGCGGGTGGGCAGGCGGGGGGCCTGTTCTGGGTCTGTCCAACGCCACTTTAACGATTGTCGATGACAAGCCCGCCGCCGGATCGGTGGACTCGCAGTTTGTTCCCCAGCCCGGAGCCAACGGCAATGTCAATGCGCTGGCCGTCCTGCCGGACGAGAGAGTTGTGATCGTCGGCGATTTCACCACCGTGGATGGCTTCCCGCGCGGTGGTGTGGCGATCATCGGGACGGGTGGAACCGTGGATACCACTTTTGCCTCGACGAGCCAGGTAAATGGTCCGGTGCGTGCCGTGGCGGTCGATCCCAACACCGGCCAGGTTTACATTGGCGGGCTCTTCACCACGGTGGGATCGGCCACGCGCAACCGGATCGCCCGCTTCAACCCGGATGGAACACTCGACAACACCTTTAACGCCACCTTTGCCAATAACACGGTTTTTGCGCTGGCGGTCCAGTTCGACGGCAAGCTGCTGGTGGGTGGTGACTTTACGAGCATCAGCGGCATCAGTTGGAACTTCCTGGCGCGGCTGAACACGGATGGCACGCCGGATTTGAGCTTCACTCCGGGCCAGGGGCCGGACGGCCGGGTCCGCTCGATCGCGGTGCAGCCGAACGGTGACTTCATCATTGCCGGTGAATTTCAAAACATCAACGGGACACCCCGCAGCCGGGTGGCGCGCATCAGTGGTTTCAACACGGCGGTGGATCCCACCTTCAACCCGGGAACCGGGCCGAATAATTCCGTGTTCACCTCGGTGGTGCAGGCGGACAGCAAGATTCTGATTGCGGGCCTGTTCACGAGTGTCAACGGAACCAACTTTAATTTTCTGGCGCGTCTGAACTTCGATGGATCATTGGACGCCGGGTTCACGAATTTCGGTTCGATCAAGCTCACCGACGGCGCCAACGCCTTTGTCAGCGCGGTAACGCCGGACAACCTTGGCAACCTGCTGATTGGCGGTGGATTTACCCAGGTCAGCGGGCTGCCGGAGGGCTTCGTGGCCCGGTTGAACGGCAACAGTGGTGCGGTGGATCTGACGGCCAACTTCGGCTCCGGCGCGGATAATTTCGTGTCCTCGGTGGGTTCGTTGCCCGACGGCAAGATTTTCATTGCCGGCGGCTTCCTCAATGTCGATGGACAACCGCGCGGCCACATTGCCCGGCTGAATGGCGGTGCCAACGCCGGTTCGGGCAGCATCGAGTATACCTCGACGAACTACACAATCCTGGAGAACAGCACGGTGCCCGTGACGATTACGGTGGTCCGGCGTGGGGGCTTGACGAATGACATCACCTTCCACTTCACCACCAGCGATGGCACGGCCGTCCAAAACGTCAACTATTTCCCGACCAACGGCAACGCCGTCATCGCGCAGGGGCTGACCCGCACGAATTTCACGGTGGGTGTCATTGATGACAGCGTCACGAATGTCAACCGCACGGTCAAC
>Ga0206919_1100_pt1 | contig 20742 bp, 14 predicted proteins | sample Alteio_BWOrgHeat_67_FD_152962 | JGI IMG/M metagenome (GOLD analysis project Ga0206919, IMG submission 152962) | Enriched cells from forest soil in Barre Woods Harvard Forest LTER site, Petersham, Massachusetts, United States -... | ecosystem: Environmental > Terrestrial > Soil > Temperate forest >... | reverse complement strand
TATCTCTAATATTGACTATACACGCAAAATTAAATTTTCCAGGAACTATTTCGACATTCCCCGATTTTTAACCTTGGACTATAGAGTAAATTCAATTACCATAGCAATTGCTTCAAGGACTATAACCAGTCAGCCGACACAAGAACAGTTGCAGCCAATACCTGATCTTTCCAATCCCATCCTGATCAACACCGGCAATCCCGACCTTCTTCCACAAGTCACTAATACCATCAACTTGCAATTAATTTACCTACGAAAAAAAACAGGTAATAATATGCGAATTGCCTTAGGTTATCTCTGGCTTAATAATGCAATTGTTGCGAGTAGGAATATTTTGCCGGGTGGAATACAGAAAATAAGCTATGCAAATGTTCAAGGAAATTATTCGTTTGATGGCTTTTTAGGATATCAATTTGTTCTTGGCAACGCAAAGATCGGTCATGCAACCATTGGTTCGCTATTGAATGTTAAACATGATATCAGCCTTTTTAATCAACTCCCTAATGAAACTCTTGGGCTGACCTTTGGGCCTTCAGTTAGTGTCAAATATAATGCGAGTGAAAAATTACGGGTAGAATTGCTTGAAAACCTAACCTACACTTCCTCCATTTATGGCAAACAAACGAAAACTTCCACCCGACAAGTGAATCAGTCATACAGCTGCACTATCTCTTATGAATTACCAGCAGGGATGCAAATTGCTGTCGCAAATGCACAGCAATTTCACGGTGCAATTGGCGCTACACCCGGTAACAGCCTTTCGATCCTTAACGCCTCATTTATAAAAAACGTTTTGCCTAATAGCCGGGGTGAAATACGCCTGATCGCAGTTGATCTTTTTGATAAAGGCAAAGGGTTCAGCCAATCATTTAAAGGAAATGTATTTGAAAGTAGCACGATCAATAGCCTCGGGAGACAGATCATGCTCGTATGTTCCTATTATTTTCAACAAAAGAAGAAGTAGCCCATTGAGAATTGGGACCCTCATCATTTCAGCCTCCGTGATACTAATAAACGCCTTTGCCTGATACACATAGGGTGCTAAAGTCCCTGCGGATACCATTATAGTCATGAAACATTTACTCTTAACCATCGTATTCTTTTCCTTTGCTGGCACCCAGGCACAGGAACTCTTTACCCTGCCCAAAAGTGAGCAGTCGCATGTCAGCAGCTTTGAAAATATGAATGGCGTGAAAGGAAACGGGGGAAAAACCAATAGCGGCGCCAAGGGCAATGCCTTTGAGAACCTGAAAGCGGGCGAGAGCAAGACTTTACTGGATGTTCAAACGCCCGGGATCATCCAGCGGATCTGGGTCACGATTTCGGACCGGTCTTTTCTGATGCTGCGTTCCTTACGCCTGCGCATGTACTGGGACGGCGAAACAAAGCCGGCAGTGGACGTTCCATTCGGGGATTTTTTCTGCGCACCGCTGGGCCGGCCGGTGGCTTTTCAATCCGCGCTTTTCTCCAACCCGGAAGGCAGGTCCTTTAACTGCTATATCCCCATGCCCTTTAAAAAGGGAGCCAGGGTAGTCCTTACCAACGAAGGAACGAAAGACCTGCGCCAGCTCTATTACGATATTGATTTTGTGACAGGGGTGGCGCCTGCAGCAGGAGCCCTGTATTTCCATGCCCACTGGAACCGGGAGATCCGGGGCTCGATGGACAAGGATTTTGAGCTGATGCCGAAGGTGGAGGGTAAGGGGAGGTTTTTAGGCGTGAACGTGGGTGTCAACGTGGATTCGTCTTATGGAAATACCTGGTGGGGAGAAGGAGAAGTGAAGATGTACATGGATGGAGACGGCGCACACCCCAGCTTTAACGGGACGGGGACGGAGGATTACATCGGCACCGGCTGGGGGGAAGGCGTTTTCATGCACCAGTACCAGGGCTGCACGGTGGCGGATGCCAAGAAAAACCAATACGCATTTTACCGCTTTCATGTTCCCGATCAAATTTTCTTTTACCATGATTTCAAGGCCACGCTGCAGAAGATGGGCGGCGGTGACGACGGGGAAGTCAAACAATTGCAGGAAAAAGGCGTGGCGCTCCGGCCCGTTTCTGTGATCATTGCCCAGGGGTTTGCCCCGCTGCTGGATACGCCCATTGCGATGGGCGAAGCCAGTTTCCCCAAAGGATGGGTGAATTTCTACCGCGTGGACGATTACTCGGCCACGGCCTATTTCTACCTGGACCGGCCTTCCTCTAACCTTAGCGAACTCAGCCCTTTAAACGAGAGGATTAAATAATGTTTGTTTTTGCTTAGATTAAATTCTTTAATATTGCAGTTAGTGAATCCTCTTCATTCATACCCTTCTATTTTTATCCCCGCTCCTCCAAGGCCCAGGTGCTGGCAGGCGCGTATTTGCATGTAATGCTTTGGCCTCCTGCCAGTGAATTATCTCTCATCTGAATTTTAACCTTTTTAGTTCATTAAATTATTTCACCCATGAAGGGGGATACGTATACTGTGCGTACTGCACAGCCTAGTGATTGCATTTACGTAGACGCGATCATTCAAGCAATTGCCGAATCTGCAAGGCAGAGGGGAACTGGTATCTGTAGGAGATCATACGAGCAATTAAAAGAAAAAATAGAAAATGGTAATGCAGTGATAGCTACCTGTAATAATGCATGGACAGGGTTTTGTTACTTGCAAAGCTGGGACAACAATGCATTTGTTTCCCATTGCGCGCTCATTATAGCTGAGGAGTATAGAAATAGTGGCATTGCCGTCGAGATCAAAAGGCAAATATTTGAACTATCAAGGAAACTTTATCCAGATGCAAAAATATTCGGGCTTACAACGAGCGGTGCGGTCATGAAAATAAACACGAGGCTTGGTTATAAGCCAGTCACTTATTCGGAGATCACCCATGACGAAATTTTCTGGAATGCTTGCCGATCTTGTGTCAATTATCCAATCTTATTATCTAAACAAAAAAAGCAGTGCATCTGCACTGCCATGATATTTGAACCATCAAAATAAATTTTATGAAAATAGCTATTATAGGGGGCGGTAACCTTGGTTCTTCTATCGCAAAAGGGCTTCTTTTAAAACAATTCATATCGGATGAAGATATGTGTGTAACAACCAGGAAAAATTGTGTCAGCAATACCGAAGCCGTAAAGAACTCAAAGTATATCCTGGTTGCGGTGAAGCCTTATCAGATTAAAGAAGTTCTCGAAGGCCTGAAAGATCATTTTACGCAGTCTCATGTATTGGTCAGCACGGTATCAGGAATAGAGCTGAAATTATTAAAGGAATGGACAGGCGATAAGCCTGAGTTATTCCGCGCAATGCCCAATACCGCAATTGCTATCGGGGAGAGCATGACATGCATTGCTCATGGCAAAGCAAGTGAGAAAAATATTGTCTTTGTCAAGGGCCTTTTTAGTGCCTTAGGTAAAGTCATTATGATAGATGAGCAGTTGATGAATGCAGCTACGGTACTTGCCGCCTGTGGAACTGCTTTTGCCATGCGCTATATCCGGGCCAATATCCAAGCAGGAGTTCAGATCGGCTTCCACTCGAAGGATGCAAGCCTGATTGCGGCTCAAACTATCAAAGGCGCCTGCGAATTGCTGTTGCAAACTGGGACACATCCGGAGGCCGAAATTGATAAAGTAGCGACTCCCAAAGGATGTACGATTGCCGGACTGAATGAGATGGAACATGAGGGATTCAGTTCTTCGCTGATAAAAGGGGTGCTGACGAGCTATAATTCCTTCCCAGGTTAAATAATCCTTAAGATTTCGTAGGGTAATAGGGTTTGGGCGGCTACCTATCTATAATGGAGCCCAATTTATTCCTCATTTTAGCGGACAAATACCTGTCCGGTACGGCCACCCAGCCTGAAAAAGAGCTGGTGGAATCCTATTACGCCATTTTAAGCGAGACGGAGACCGACGAGGTGACGGCAGCCATGCTGGCCCGCGTCGAAAAGAAGCTGTTTGCCGGGGTGAAGCAGGCCATCCGGCAACAGGCGCCGGTGCGGCGGATCCGCTGGGTGAGGGTTGCGGCGGCGGCCATATTGCTGTTTGCGATAGCAGGCACCTGGCTGATCGTAAATCACCAGACACCGGCAGCGGTTGCCAAAGCCGATATAGCCCCCGGGCGGGAAGGATCCAAACTGAAACTGGCTGACGGGCGCGAAATACTCGTGGATACGGCAAAAGAAGGATTACTCGCTGTACAGGGAAAAATCCAGGTATATAAAGAGAATGGCAAGATCGTCTATAAGGGTGTGGGCGATGAACTGGTCTATAACGAGATCAGCACCGCCAAGGGCAGGTTCTCCACCGCAATTCTTCCTGACGGGTCTACCGTCTGGCTCAATGCCTCCTCCTCTGTCCGCTACCCGCTGCAGTTCCAGGGCCAGGAAAGAAAGGTCAGCATGACGGGCGAGGTCTCCTTCAAGGTCGTACACAACGCCGAAAAGCCGTTCAAAGTAATGGCTGCAGGTCAAACCATTGAAGACATCGGGACAGAGTTTGATGTGAATGCTTACACGGATGAACCTGCCATTAAAACGACCCTGATCGAAGGTTCCGCCAGCGTGAAGACAGCAACGAACCAATTCATTCTGAAACCCGGCCAGCAGGCAGTGACCAATGCGGGCACGGAAACCATAGCCGTAAATAACGATGTGAATACAGACAACGTGATCGCGTGGAGAAACGGAAAATTCCGCTTCGAGGATGCTGATCTGCCCACCGTCATGCGCCAGCTAGCCCGCTGGTACGATGTGGAAGTGGTGTATGAAGCACCCGTTCCCAATAACCCGTTTTCGGGGGGGACCTTCCGGAATGAGAACCTGTCGGAAGTGCTGAAGGTATTGGAGCTGAGCGGCGGGGTGCATTTCAGGATCGAGGGCAAAAAATTGTTCGTCCGGCCTTAACAAACAAAAACCGGGAAGTCTTGGAAACTTTCCCGGCTAATTGTTTCAAGGGCTTTTTACATAAACCAGGTCTCGAGAAAGACTGACTTATTTGATCACCCCAAAACTATTGCAAGCTATGCAATTCACTGCTCTTTACACACCAAAATTACTGGCTATGAAGCTCACCGCCATTTTGCTCCTCGGCGCCTGCCTGACGACGAGCGCCAGGACGGCTTCGCAGACTATCACGCTTAAAGCGAGCCGACAGCCGCTGGAAAAGGTATTACAGGACATCACCCGCCAGACGGGGTACGAGTTCCTGTACCATCCCGGCGATGTGAAACAGGCCAGCCCTGTGACCATCGAGGTCAGCAACCTGCAGCTGACCCAGGCGCTGGACCTGATCTTCCGCGACCAGCCGCTTCGCTACGAGATCTCCAACAGGACCATCGTGGTGTCGCCGAAGGTTCCGGTGAACCAGCCGCTTGTTACAACGGGCGCGGATTTGGCGCCCCTTGTGAATATTGATGTGACGATTACCGTTCTTAATACCGACGGGCAGCCGCTGGAAGGGGCGACTATTATAAACAAACAAACCTCTAAAGCTATTGGTATTACAGGCTTGCAAGGTCGTACTGTATTGAAAGCAATTGATCCGAATGTGATACTGGAAGTCTCTTTTACTGGATATATGAGCCAGGAAATAAAAATCAACAACCGAGGAAGCCTTATCGTGCGGCTGACCGTTTCGACCAGCGAACTGGATGAGGTGCAGATTGGGGCTTACAGCAAGATCACTAAGAGATTTCAAACTGGAAACGTTACAACGGTAAAAGGAGAGGATATCGCCAAGCAACCGGTCGGTAATCCTTTATTGGCTTTAGAAGGGCAGGTAGCTGGTTTGTTTGTCACACAAAATACGGGCGTCGCGGGTGGTGGAGTTACTGTTCGCATAGAAGGTCAAAATAGTATCCGCAATGGAAATGATCCATTGTATGTCATTGATGGGGTGCCGTATTCTTCCCAGCTAGTGTCCACAGGAATGGGCGGTGGAATACTTGGGAATTCTGGCGCTGCTAACAATGGTCAGACATCCGGTGGTGTTGGAAGCCCTTTAAGCTATATCAATCCATCCGATATAGATCGTATTGAAGTACTAAAAGATGCTGATGCCACGGCAATTTATGGTTCTCTTGCCGCAAACGGGGCAATACTTATTACTACTAAGAGAGGTAAAAGTGGATTGACTAAAATCGATATCAATGTGCAGCAAGGATGGGAGCAGGTTGCCCACAAATTAGATATGATGAATACTCAACAGTATCTTTCAATGCGGCGAGAAGCCTTTAGAAATGATAACCTGGCGATCCCATCTATTGTCACAACGCCCACCAGTACGGATTATGATATTAACGGTCTATGGGATAGCACCAGGAATACAGACTGGCAAAAGGTATTAATAGGAAACACAGGTCAATATAGCAACGTTAATCTGGGAATTTCAGGAGGTAATTCCCTGGTACAATTTAATATTGGGGGTACCTATCACAAAGAGAATTCTGTTTTTCCTTCAGATTTTTCTGACCAGAAATTGGGTGCGCATTTTTCAGTTAACAGTCAATCTGCAAATAAAAAATTTAATATGCAATTGACTGGCAATTATTTGGCCGATAATAATCAACTCCCAACCACAGATTTGACCAATGTCGCAATTTTCACACCACCTGATGCTCCGCCCCTGTATAATACGGACGGTACAGTGAACTGGGCGCCAAGGCCATCCGGGAATGCTTCTTTTAGTAATCCTGTTGCACTTTACCTGCAAACTTATCAGAGCAAAACGAATAATCTATTGTGCAATTCCATTTTGAGTTACCATTTATTGCCAGAGCTGGAGGTTCGAAGCAGTTTCGGATATACGCATATGCAGACCAATATAATACAGGAATTGCCATTTAACTCTCAACGCCCCGAGAATCAAGCAAGTGTTGGAAGCATTGGACAATATGCGTATAATACTGCCGAAACTTGGATAATTGAACCACAGATCAGCTATAAAAAAAATATTAAATTAGGCAGGCTTGATGTTTTGATAGGAGCAACAATCAACCAACAAGGATATAATGGACAGCAGTTTACCGGCCAGGGATATGTGAGCAACCTGGTTTTGGGAGATATAAATTCTGCAGCAACTGTTACCAAAGCTGGAGCTTATTATTACTTATACAAATACAATGCAGCTTTCGGTCGAATAAATTTTATCCGATCAGATAAATACGTATTTGATTTTACGCTGCGACAAGATGTGAGCAGCCGGTTCGGACCTTCAGCTCAGAAACATAATTTCGGAAGTGGAGCAATTGGATGGATATTTAGTCAGGAGAAGTTTGTCAAAAATAGCAAATTCCTAAGTTTTGGAAAGATAAGAATCAGTTATGGTACTACAGGTAGTGATCAGGTTGGCGATTACAGTTTTCTCAACCTCTATGCAGCACCTAATGGTATAGGTGTTCCTTACCAGGGGGCAGGGGGGCTGGCCCCCCGGGGTCTATCTAATCCTTATATAGCTTGGGAAGAAAATAAGAAATTATCAACAGGGCTCAACTTAGGTTTTTTAAAGGATAGAATTCTATTGGATATTAATTATTCAATAAACAGTTGTTCAAATCAGTTATTGCCGTTAATGCTGCCTGCAATTACAGGGTTTGGATCGATCAATGAAAATTTCCCAGCCACAGTACAAAATACGAGTTTGGAATTTGTTTTAAATACTTCCAACATAAAAGGAAAATCTTTTGACTGGAGTACTAATGTTAACTTAACAATGCCCCGTAATAAACTCGTTTCTTTCCCAAATCTTTCTCTTGCAAGTGCGGCATATTCGAGCACACTTGTCATAGGGCAACCTGTTTCAATAATTAAAGCTATCCATTTTCTGGGCGTTAATCCTGCAACAGGACTTTATATGGCTGCGGATATACATGGTAATCCTACTTTCACACCAAACGGAGTAACCGATAAAACGGTATTGATAAACACATTGCCGACTTTTTATGGCGGATTCGGAAATAAATTCACGTATAAAGGGTTTCAGTTGGATTTGTTTTTTCAATTTGTTAAGCAAATAGGGTATTTCAATTTATTTGCGCCTAATAGCTATTATGCCGGTCAATTTAGTAGCGTGGCAAGTAATCAAATGACTGGCGTCGCTAACAGCCACTGGCAGAAGCCTGGTGATATAGCAAGTTTTGAAAGATATACAACATCTTTTAGTATTCCGCCTGCGTTTCCGCCTGGTGATGCCGGATATGCTGACGCCTCTTATATCCGGTTAAAAAACCTGTCGTTTTCTTATACTTTACCTGCCAAATGGATAAGTGGCCTGCACATGGAGAATTTTCGAGTATATATACAAGCCCAAAATTTATTTACTATAACAAAGTACAAAGGGTTGGATCCTGAGAATCAGGGTGTCAACTCATTACCACCCTTGCGTGTAGTTACACTCGGATTACAGATCGGCTTATAGAAAAATCGTAACAATTAGAAATAAAAAATTATGAAACTAAATAATAAATTTCCATCTGCCACTGTGCACTTCACACCTTATAGCGGAATCTGGGTTCGTTCGTTTATACTGATTTTAGCAATAAGTGTGAATGGTTGCAAAAAAATGGCAACGGTCCCACCCCCAATTACCAGCATTAGTGGCGATAACGTTTACCAAACCGATGCTACGGCTATATCAGTACTCACTGGCCTGTATTCGATTATGGCGAGCACATCTAATTCGGGTGGTTCTAATGGAACGGGAAGCGTTAGTTTTCTATGTGGTTTGTCCGCAGACGAATTAACATTGTTTAGTGGGGTATCAGGTACTCTTGCATCTACCGCATATTATAAAAATGCTTTAGTTGGAAATACTACAACAAGTACGGGGGGTGAAATATGGAACAAATCATATGTATTTATTTACACCTGCAATGATGCGATAAGTAGAATTTCTAATTCTACCGCACTAACGCCTGCGGTAAAGCAGCAATTGCTTGGTGAGGCCAAATTCATGAGGGCTTTTTTTTATTTTTATCTTACCAACTTATATGGGAATGTGCCGTTAGCGATTTCTAACGATTATACAATCAATTCAACGTTACCACGTTCGAGTAGCACTCAGGTTTATCAGCAAATTATAGCTGATCTGAAAGATGCCCAAAACTTATTAAGTGTTAATTATTTGGATGCTTCCCTTCTTAAAGTAACAACAGAAAAGGTTCGCCCCACTAAATGGGCCGCCACAGCTTTACTCGCGCGTGTTTATTTATACACAAATGACCCTGTCGATGCTGAAACGCAGGCGAGCACAATTATTAATAATGCTGCCTATAGCCTAGCAACACTGAACAGTGTCTTTAAATTAAATAGCAGTGAGGCAATTTGGCAATTACAACCTGTAGTTGCGGGACATAATACAGAGGATGGCTGGACATTTATTCTTCCTTCGGGCGGCCCCAACAGCTCTACCAACCCTGTCTATTTAACCAGTAATATACTGGGGGCTTTTGAGGCGGCAGATCAGCGGAAGGTGATCGGGAACTGGATCAATAGTGTAACGGTAACGGGAACCACGTATTATTACCCCTTCAAATATAAAAGCGCCACATTGAACGCTTCAGTTAGCGAATACCAAATGGTACTAAGATTGGCAGAGCAATACCTGATCCGCGCCGAAGCGAGTGCTCAAGGTGGAAGTCGCGGAATAAGCGGCGCTATTGCTGATCTGAATGTCATTCGTTCTCGAGCTGGGCTGGGGGCTACGACGGCTACGGATAAAGCCAGTTTGCTTACGGCTATTGCCCACGAACGTCAAACAGAATTATTCACCGAGTGGGGTGACCGCTGGTTCGACACCAAGCGCACAGGGACAGTAGACGCGGTAATGAATGTGGCCGCTATAGGTAAGGGGATCACATGGAATTCTTACCAGCAATTATATCCAATTCCGTTAGCTGATATACAAAAGGATCCTAACCTGACACAAAACACAGGATATTGATGATATTTTAAAAGACTTGAAACAGATGATTGGTATACAGTTCTGCAGGGTATTCAGCGAACTTTATCTTGCACAATCTCCTGGCTTAAACGAAGAGTAAGAGCGTTGCCCAAAATTTAAAAAATTATTTATGAAGCAGTCTATATTGCTACTCCTATGTCTTCCCTTGTGGCTATTTGGTCAGGAAACAAAAGGCATTCATTTTGAAAGCGGGCTTAGTTGGAAACAGTTACAGGAAAAAGCCAAAGCGGAGAACAAATATATTTTTGTGGACTGTTATGCCACATGGTGTGTACCCTGCAAAACAATGGATGAAACGATATATCCATTGAAGGAAGTGGGAGACATATTTAATCAGCAATTCATATCTGTAAAAATACAGATGGACAAAACGAACTATGATGATTCGGCTATTAAGAAATGGTATAGGGATGCTGGCGATCTATCAAGAACTTATTCAATAAAGTCATTTCCAACATACCTATTCTTCTCTCCTGATGGCAGACCAGTACACAAGGCAGTAGGTACAAGAACTCCGGATGGTTTTATTGTCTTAGCAAAAGATGCTCAAAATCCAGATAAGCAATACTATAATTTCCTGGCAAATTTTCAGCCTGGTAAATTGGATACTTCGGATATGAAAGGGCTTGCCCGGGGGCTGGTCAAAACAGATGAGGTGCTTGCGGGGAAAATTGTAGATGATTACTTAAAAAGGATTCCGGAAAGTGCGCTTACATCGGAAGATAATCGAGTGCTTATGCAACAATTTCGTAGTAATTCTAAAATTCAGGAAATCGCCGTCAATTACATAAAAAAATTAAGGGGACGCCAGATTGTTTCTCCTGAAAATTTTATCCTTATCAGAACGTTCAAAAATCAACCAGCGGTTATGCAAATCGCACAGGCCTATATTGATAAGCTCACCAAAAAGCAACTATATGAAAAGGAAAACATTGTTTTCATGACTGTTTTTCTTAATTCTTCAAGTGTAAAAACATTTGACCTGTTCTATAAACATGGAAAAAAAGTAGACGATGCTATGGATCAGCCTGGTTATTCCCAAGGAGTGGTAGACTATATAATCACCAAAGAATATATCGACACATTCGCTTTAGCAGTGAAAAAAAATAAATCCTGTTTTGATGTGGATTTAGATTTCAATTGGGAGGAAATCAAGAAAACCATTGACGAAAAATTCGGGAAGGGGTGGGCTGAACGAAATATCTTAAAATCAAAAGTTCGTTACAGCGATTTCATTGTCAAAGCCTGTAAAACTGGTTGGGATAAATATATACAGTACGCTATTGAAGAAAAGAAATTTAGTGGGGTTGATACCAGTATGGGGGCGTATGTAACTTCCGATATCAATAATCTTTGCTACGGTATTTTTCTGCACAGCGATAAAAAGGAACAGTTAGATATTGCAACTCAATGGATGGAAGATTTGGTGAAAAGAGAGCAATTTAAAAGTGCAAATGATCTGGATACCTATGCCAGTCTTCTTTATAAATCGGGCAGAACTAATGAGGCCATCTTGATGGAAGAAAAGGCAGTTGCAAAAGACTCTAAAAATAAAAGCCTTACTGCGACTTTAGAAAAAATGAAAAAAGGAGAGGTGCTTAGGAATGCTGAATGAGACTAGCATAAAACAAAATTATTTTTAATAATATTATATATGTATCATAAAACGGTTTGTTGTATCATGAAAGTGAGCGCAGTGGCGCTTATAGCGGCCATTGTAATAATTGGATCAAATGCTTCAGCGCAGGAGTTACCCATCAAACCCACCCGAACTATTTCATTTACGACAACTGAAGGCTCTTATATGGATGTGGATGTATCTCCTGATGGGAAAAATATTGCATTTACCATCCTTGGAGATATTTATATGATGCCAGTGATAGGTGGTCGGGTAACGCAACTTACTCACGGGATGGCATTTAACAGCGCTCCTGCCTGGTCACCGAATGGGAAATATATTGCTTATTTAAGTGATGTTTCTGGGGCTAAGCACCCAAATATTATGAATGTTTATGGTACATTTCATAAGACCCTTTTGGGCACCTCTGATGAAAGTCAAACATTCGCTTCTTTTCGTCCAGAATGGTCGCCGGATGGGCAGTTTGTCTATGGAGGTACAGATGGTGGGAATAGTGTTCTGCTTGGCCTTTCAGGTAACAAAGTTGAGTTGCCAAAAGAGATAAGGGACGGGTTCATAGGATTTTCGTCTGACGGAAAATACATTTATTATATGTCTTTTGCACGGGTCGGGAAAAAGCCTCAATATTCGGTATCCAGGTATGACCGGGTATCCTCATACAAATCGGATCTATTCATAATTCCAAGCAATGTTCAAAAAAGAAGTATCCAGGTCTCGAAGAATGGTCAATGGGCCAGCTTTTTAATATTTGATTCTAGTAGAAGCCCAGATCATGAGAACTATTCGTCAAAATTTATTTGCAAAAATTTGGTGACTGGTGATGAGCGAATATTAGTATCTTCAGGTGACAAGACTTACAGTTCAGGCCAATCAACAAAATATAGTTTTTCAGCTGACTCCAAATATATATTTATTAGTTATGGAGGTAAAATACACCAATTAGATGTATTTACAGGTAGGAATATGATTATCCCTTTTAGAGCTAAAATAAAAGTGGATTGCGGGCCACTAAACTATAATACTTATCGGGTAACAGAAGATTCTCTCAAGGTAAGGTATATGCGATCGGTGAATATCAGTCCGGATGGTAAGCAGCTGTTATTTACGGCACTTAACCGCATATACGTAATGGATCTGCCAAAGGGTAAGCCGCACGCGCTTGTTGAACAGAATGTCGGGCAATTTCAGCCGATCTACTCGCCTGATGGCAAATGGATCGCTTATGTTTCCTGGTGCGACCAATCGGGTGGGCATCTTTGGAAGGTTCCATCGGCAGGAGGGAAACCAGAACAGGTTGACAGCGAACCAGGTTACTATACTTACCCAACTTGGAGCCCTGATAATAAGAGTATTGCTGTACTGGCCGATTTCGCGGATGTTAGGATGATTATTGATGGCCATAACCATATTAGCCAGTTAGAACTTTTCTTTTCAAGTGGCAGCCAGCCGTACATTGTCGCAAAAAATGCGTCGTCAGCAAATCCAATTTGTTTCTCCTCAGATGGTAGTCGAATTTTCTTTAGCGATTATGAGGACAAACCATTCGGCAAAGAATTTAAGACCAAATCAGTATCGGCGCCAGTTGGTGGTAAGGAGAATAGGACAAATGCTATAGTTAAGCTTAGTCCTCAAAACACTGAGGTTTATAAAATTGGACAAATAATATTTTCTCCTGATGGAAATTATGTTGTTTACAAATATTGTGAGAGCCTTTATCTGGTACATGTCTTGGATTCGTCTAAACCAGTAATACTCTTTGATCCTCTAGAACGAAACCCCGCGGCAAACAATCCTGCAATCCGCTTTACAACCGGAGGTATTGATCCTCATTGGGAACAAGGCGGAAAAAAACTTGGTTGGAACTATGGAAACTATTACTATAGTATCGACCCCGCCAAAATTATTGCATATGGAAATGAGGAAATGAAAAAAAGGGCGCTACTCAGGCTTCCCGATACAGCGATTATTTCGCCACAAATAGTTCCTGACAAAGTTGTTGAAATAAAGCTAGAAGCTTCAAAGGATTTTGCCAAAGGTACGTTTGTGTTGCAAAATGCAACCATTATAACCATGCACGGAAAGGACGTTATTGAAAATGGGTCCATTGTCATCAAAAACGGGATGTTCACTGCTATCGGTGCAAGTGATAAAATTGGTGTTCCTTCAGAAGCAATCGTTTTTGATATGAAGGGAAAGACTGTCATGCCTGGGCTTGTTGATTTGCATAATCACATTCCTCATACAAATGATAACATTTTTCCACAACAGGGCTATGCATTCTTGACTAATTTGGCCTATGGCGTGACTACGGCGAGGAATCCTGCGACCAACTATTCTTATTACGGCTTTGGAGAGATGATCGCGACTGGACAAATGAGGGGCTCTAGAAGCTATAGTTCAGGAATGGCCGTGTATTCGGATTATAAAATAGCTAGCCTCGACGATGCAAAGGCCATAGCCCGTAACCGTGCCTTAATGGGAGAGGGAGGAACATTTATTAAACAATATAACTTGGATACGCGGCGGCAGAGGCAATGGCTGCTGATAGCCTCCCATGAGGAGGGCCTTAATATGACCAATGAGGGCGGACATGATGAATCGGATGAAATTGCGATGATTAAAGATGGAAGCACTGGTGTTGAGCATAATCCTGAATGGGGAAATGTATTTAGTGACGTGAAGAAATTTTATGCTGCAGCAAAAACATATTTAACTCCTACGTTGCAGGTAGCGTATGGAATTGAGAATGGGCTTCATTATTTCCACCGTTTCTTCCAACAACATCCCGATCGAAAACTTGAATATTTTACGGAAAGTGGTGGCGTCGCTGCTGTTTTGAAAGATGGGCCGACACACGATATCGACACTTTACATCCGGATTTTATTGACTATTCTAGTATAGACGCTTCTATTCGAAGGCTTGGAGGACACGTGACATTAGGCAGTCATGGGAATGATCCGGGCATCGGTGTGCACAATGAACTCTGGGCTTTGCAAATGGGCGGCCTGACCAATATGGAGGCTTTGCAGGCAGCCACAATCATGGGTGCGGAAGCATTGGGTATGCAGAAAGATATCGGTTCTATTGAAATAGGAAAGATCGCCGACCTGATCATATTAAATAAGAGCCCATTGGATGATATTCATAACAGTAGGGAGATAAGGTATGTGATGAAGGACGGAATATTGTATGATGGCGATACGTTGGATGAGGTTTGGCCAGTTGCAAAGAAACTTCCAGAATGGAAAATGAAAACTGAGATAGGTAATAAAAAATAGATTTTGTGCAGGTATTTATTTTCTGTGTTTTTCGTGTCAGTATTCTTAAAATGGTACAAGAATCTGCACAAGAAGAAAATCAAGGACTGAGATGGCCAACTGAACATATGCTTATTAAAAGCATGATGATGATTCCTGTGTATTGACCAAGAATACCAATTTATTAACGGTGGACCTCTAGAAACGAAGCCATAGCTGGCACACTTGTGAAAATACAAATCCTGTGGACAGGGGACGACACTATACTAGGTTGGGAAATACAGCGTAGAAACGTCGCAGAATATCTTAACTTTAAGTTACGATTTTGCCCCGTGTCTTACGCTCATGAGCTTCACAGAATTCACTCCGACCGATGGCGCCCTTTTAACCAGACTGGCGCAGCGGCACGAGCCCTCGCTCGATGTCATCATGCAGCGTTATTGGAAAAGCCTCTATGTCAAGGCTTATAATTTCTTAAGGGACGAGGACTCTGCCAAGGATTGCGTCCAGGAGGTGTTTATCGCGCTCTGGGAAAACAAGGAGCCGCAGGCTATAATCAACCTTTCCAGCTATCTCCACCAGGCAGCGCGTTTTCAAGCCCTGATGTCTATTCGCAAGAGCAAACGCTTGGACGAGCTTGCCAAACGCTCTGCGTTACTGACTGAACTGGTCCTTCATCCCGATTCCCTGGATACCCTGTACTTAAAAGAGCTTAAAACCAAGCTGGAAGCTATCATCTCTGAATTCCCGAAGCAGCAGCAGCAAATTTTCCGCATGAGCCGGGAAGCCGGTCTGAGCTACCGGGAAATAGCAGAGCAACTCGGTATTTCCGTTAAAACGGTCGAAAAAAAAATGTCTCTCTCTTTAGCTGCCCTGCGCGGCCATTTCGAGGCCCCTTTGCTGGCGCTTCTTTTCCTTCCTTTTTTATAAGCGGTTTTATAGGGTAGGCCACCTTCTGCGGCTACCTATAATAAACCTGAGGACAATAGGCCCTTTTTGAAGGGATAATCTGTCTTTATTAAAAACTGCTCATGAACTTTCGGGGAATGCTGCTGACATTTCTCATGTTAAGCTTTGCTTTGCATGGGTCGGCCCAGTTTGACCAACTGGTGGCTGGTCTGTTGGCAAAAATGACCGTGGAAGAAAAGGTCGGGCAGCTCAGGAGCAGTTTTTCGGCCAATCCCAAGATTAATGCGGCGTTTTTAACGGATAACAGTAAAATGGACTCTCTCTTCGGGCACGGCATTTCCATGATCAACCCGGATTTTGACAACACCCTGGAGCAATCTATTTCCAATCGCAATGCCATCCAGGATTATTTACTGCATAAATCAAGGCTCGGCATCCCGGCCATCTTCTTAGATGAGGCCCACCACGGGCTGCTGGCCTTCCAGGCAGATGTGTTCCCAACCTCTATTGCCCTGGCATGCTCCTGGGATACCTTGCTCGTTTCAAAGATCTATACTTATGTCGCTGCGCAATCCCGCGCCCGTGGCACTTCCATGGTACTTGCACCGGTGATCGACGTTACCCGTGATCCCAGGTGGGGCAGGACCTCCGAAACCTTTGGCGAAGACCCTTTCCTCTGCGGTGTCATGGGATCGGCAGTCGTCGGGGGCTTCCAGGGAACGAATACCGGGGACATTTTACCGGAACACGTTGCAGCCACCTTAAAGCATTTCACGGGACACGGGCAATCCGAAGGCGGCGTCAATCAGGCACCGGCGGATTACCCGGAAAGGGTATTGCGCACGTTCCACATGGAGCCGTTCCGGCTGGCCATCAGCCGCGTCAATCCAGCCGGTATCATGCCTGCTTACGTAGAAATTGATGGGGTGCCGGCGCATGCCAATAGTTGGTTACTCAAAACAGTCCTTAGGAAAGAATGGAACTATAAAGGTGTGTTGGTAAGTGACTGGTGGGCGATCGACCAGCTGTTCAATAAGCATATGGTGGCAGCCGACCGCAAGGAAGCCGCTTTACAGGCGTTTAATGCAGGGGTTACTGTGGACCTGCCTTATGGGAACAATTATAAAGAACTTATTGAACTGGTAAAAGATGGGAAGATCAATATGACCGACCTGGATACGGCGGTCGCGTATGTGCTTCGCTTGAAATATAAATTAGGACTATTTAATGATTCAAAAATCAGTTTAGACGAAGCCAAATCAAAGATCGGCCAGCCGGAAGGAAGGGTGTTGGCACTGAAGGCTGCAGAAGAATCCATGGTACTGCTGAAAAACAGCAACAACATCTTACCTCTGAAAATAGAAGATTACAAAACTATTGCAGTGGTCGGACCATGTGCTGCAACAAATTATACGGGCGACTATTCCGGCGTACCCGTTCATAATGTTTCGATACTGGAAGGCATCAGGAATAAATTCGCAAATGTGCTTTATGCAAAGGGTGTTGATTTAAGTTTGAACGGTGATACTATTTCTTTAAATAATTACCAGTACACAGGGCGTGTGCAGTGGCCCAGCCACCAGAATAACTTGCGCAAGATCGACTCTGCCATTGCCATTGCCAAAACCGCCGATATCATTATATGCGCAGTAGGCGAGAACGAGCAATTCGTCCGCGAAGCCGGGTCGCCGGACCGGTTTGGCGATGCGGCCACCTTGGACTTGCAATCAGACCAGGAGGAACTGGTAAAAGCGTTGATAGCAACCGGAAAGCCAGTCATTGTGTACCTCGCACATGGCAGGCCCCTTTCCATCAATTATGCAGCCGAACATGCGGCTGCGATCATAGATGGCTGGTACACAGGTGAAGAAGCGGGAAATGCGTTGGCAAATATTCTCTTTGGCGAAGTAAACCCTTCCGGTAAACTCACGATCAGTATTCCACGCTCAGTCGGCCAGATCCCCATTTACTACAACCACAAGCCATCGGCTCAATTTTTTGAATACGTAGCCGAAAAAAACACGCCGCTCTATCCCTTTGGATATGGATTGAGCTATACAAATTTCAGCTATTCCAAGCCTTCTGTTTCCGGAAGGACCGTTTCTATTTCCGTGACCAATTCCGGCATCGTTGCCGGGGAGGAAATTGTACAACTATATGTGCACCAGAAGGTCAGTTCCGTTACCCGGCCGTTGAAAGAACTCAAAGATTTTTCAAGGATTCATTTGGAGCCCAACGAAACAAAAACGGTCAGTTTCTTAATAGACGACAGCAAACTGGCTATGTGGAACAAAGAGATGAAATATGTGGTAGAGCCGGGCGTATTTGAGATCATGATCGGTAAAAATTCAAACGACACACAAAAAATAGAAATAGCAATCAATTAAACACATACCCCAGGGCCGGTTGGATCAATCGTTAGTTTTCTCATATGCAAGGCCGGTCCGGGGTAGTTTTTGAAGAAATGAAGAAACAAGTTATCATATCAGGGATTTTATTGGTATTGCTTTTTAATGCAAACGCACAGCGCGGCGGTGGCCGTGGCGAAACGGACGGGTTTGCTTTCAGTGGCGGCGGCGTGGGCAACGGCATTCCAACCCTTTTTGCCTTTACGCTCGGCGGCAATACCAGCACCGTATCCGGTATGAATGGGTGGCAAACAGGTGTCCGGGGCAGTTTTGTGATGGGAGTGCCCATATCCAAGGGGTTTTCCATCAGGCCGGAAATTGCCCTGTCGTTTCTAAATACCAGCAATACAGCTGCCGGGTATAACCTGGGACTCAATTATTTTGAATTACCCCTTTTGGCTTCCTTCAATATCTCGCAACAGCGGAACTTTCACATTTTGATCGGACCGGAAATAGGCTTTCTGTTTTCAGCCAACAGGACGGCGGCGGGCGTTAAGACAGATGTGACCCAGGAAGTAAAACAGCAAGTTTATTCTTTTGTAGGAGGTATCGACTATATCCCCAACAGGTTCGGGGTGTCCTTGCGCTACCAGCAGGGGCTGACAGATATCAACAAGGACAATGCTGGCTATTCGGGGTACACGCGCTCCCTTTCTTTGAGCCTTGTCTTTCGCCCGGGTTACAAACGATCACTCAACCATCCCACCTCAACCAAATAAACACATGAAACAACTGACGATCATTTTGGCTGCACTCATTTTTGGTACGGCAGCTTTTGGCCAGAAAACCGATTTCTCCGGCAACTGGGTGTTCAAGGAACAAGCTTCTGTTTCAGGAAAGCTCTATTCCAATGGCTCGCCCAAAGCAATCAAGATCACACAAACATCGACGAACACAACGCTTGAAAAAACTTCAGCTGGCGGAAGTGGCGATGTTACTACTTCGGAAACTCTAGGCTTTGATGGCACAGCCTTGGAGACAGTTACTCCCACCACGAAAAGGAAGAAAATCATCACTATCACCTGGAGCGGCAATAGCTCCTTCACCGAAATTGCCAGTCTGTATAATGCAACCGATCCCACCAAGCTGGACTTTAAAACGACAGATATCTATATGATGGAAAATGGCGCGCTCGTGCTGGACCGGAAAACCGAAAATTTCACCAACGGTGAAACATGGGAAAGCAATGCGAGGTACGAAAAGCAATAATAATGGACGACCTGTTCGAGCAATATTTACAAGATTCGGTAGCAACAGCAGCGGATGAAAGCCCTTCCCCACATGTCTGGGCAAATATTCAGCAGGCACTGCACCCGGAGAATTTTTATCAACGCTTAAAACCAACAACAACATGCGCTATTACAAAAACACTTTCCGCTTCCTGCTTGCAGTGATCCTGCTCTCGGGCTGCAGCAAATCTTCCGTTTCCGTGTCACCCTTGGCGTCGCTGAATGTAGTGGATGCTTCCGTGAACGTAGCCACCATCAAGGCTAATTTCACCGGCACGGGGCTGCCTAATTTTTATGCAACCAATACGGTGACGGTGGCCTATGGCGCCAACAACGTGTATGGGGTGAATGCCGGGGTAACGGTGCCGTTGACGATCATCAATAACGCAGATTCCACCAAGGCGATCTACCAGTCTTCCTTAAACCTGGTGAACGGTGGCATTTATTCGCTTTACCTGGCCGGCCAGTCTACCGCGGTGGATACCATCTTCGTGAAAGAAACCATTCCTTCCTATACGGACAGTTCTTGCGGGGTACGCTTTATCAACCTGTCGTACAATTCCAACCCGATCATCGTCACCCAGTCGGCTACGCCAACGGTGGTGGATTTTACCAGCTTATCCTACAAATCATACAGTGCCTTCAAGACCTACCCGGCGCTGGCAGCCAACGCTACTTATACTTTTCAGGTGCGAGATGCCGGTACGAACGCCATTCTTGCCACGTATGCTTTGACCACGCCGCGCTTCTTTAACTGTACGCTGGCCTGGATCGGGCAGACAGGGGTGACCGGCACCAACGCGCCGAAGGTTCAGCGAATCAACAATTACTAACGAAGCTGGTAGTTTTTTCATAAGTACAGTTTAGAGGAAGAGGGGGTGAATCCTAGTAGCCCCTTTTTTTAAGCCCCCCATTGATATATGACCCCTAAACATATTTTAATTATCGAGAACCCGGGAACCGGGTATGCGGCCAAAATTCTAGGCTCCTTAAACGGGTTGCCCGGCCCTTTCTGCCTGCATACGGTTCATTCCCTGGACATCCTATGCAACCGGATGCGGTTCATGGAGACGGGCTACCGCGCGGTATTCATGAACAGCGAACTCTGGGACCACCGCGTTTGCCGGTTCCTGGGGAGGCATTCAGACCAACCTGCCCTGGTGCTTTTTACGGGCAGGGGTGAAGAAGGAGGAACCGGATGTGGCCTGGGCCAACCTTATATCCTTTCGACTTCGGGGGATTTGACTGCCGTCTGCTCGGAAATATTTGAAGCAATCGGCCACCAGCCCATCCGCTGGGATTTTATCCTGGGAAGAGCAGGGCAGCAGTGGCACAAGATTGA
>Ga0206919_1099_pt1 | contig 21278 bp, 18 predicted proteins | sample Alteio_BWOrgHeat_67_FD_152962 | JGI IMG/M metagenome (GOLD analysis project Ga0206919, IMG submission 152962) | Enriched cells from forest soil in Barre Woods Harvard Forest LTER site, Petersham, Massachusetts, United States -... | ecosystem: Environmental > Terrestrial > Soil > Temperate forest >... | reverse complement strand
ACCGCACTCCATACTAGAAACCACGAACTATAAACCAATTAGCTCCCTGTTCGAAGTCTCCTAATTATTCTCTACTAACTAATAATTAATAATGGTCCTGTGAATCCTGTCCAAAAAAGCATTCAGTCCCCTGTCCGAAATCCCCAGCAACGAGGGCATTGGTAGTTTTTTAACAGACTTCTAATCCATGAATCTGTTTACTTTAGGGTTGATCTTCGGTCTGCTGCTTCCGCTGGTTCCACTCTGGCTGAATTGGCAAAAGAGACAATCGGCTGTCGAGCGATCACGTGAGGAGACCTCTAGACTGCAATCGGAAAGTGCGCGGTTGATGGAACGAGCCACCCGGTTTGAATCGGAGTTGAATGCGCTGCGAACCGAGTTGCAGCAAACCCGATCGAACCTCTCTGAGGCAGGACAAGCGACCGTTTCCGAGCGCGAACGGGCGAAGCATCTTGAAGAACGTCTGGGGCATCAAAAGCAGGAGTTGATGGAGTTACAAACCCGATTGAAGACGGAGTTTGAAAATCTTGCGAATCGAATTCTTGAGGAGAAATCGGCCAAGTTCACCAAACAAAACCAATCGAATCTTGATCAACTTCTTAAACCGTTCACCGAAAAACTCGCAGATTTAAGGAAATCCGTCGAATCAGCTCATCTCGATGAAAGTAAACAGCGGGCAAGCCTTGGAGAACAGATTAAATCGCTTACGGAGCTGAATCGTCGGGTCACCGATGAGGCACATAACCTTACCCAGGCCCTGAAAGGTCAGAGCCAGACTCAGGGAGCCTGGGGCGAATTCATCCTTGAGACCGTGCTGGATCGATCAGGGCTGACAAAGGGGGTTGAATACTCCGTCCAAACATCTTTGATCGCCGAGGACCAGCAACGATTGCGTCCTGATGTGATCATCAACCTTCCAGAGGAGAAAAATCTGATTATTGACTCGAAGCTTTCTCTGATCGCCTATGAGCGTTTCTGTTCTTCAGAAGATGAGGAAGAAAAAGCAGCGGCTTTAAAGGCACACCTTGACTCCATTCGACAGCATCAGAAAGATCTCAGCGCAAAAAAATACCAGACCTTGCATCAAATTCATACTCCCGACTTTGTTTTGATGTTTATCCCTCTGGAATCGGCCTTCAGCCTAGCCATGCAACACGATCACGATTTATTTAATGAGGCCTTTGAACGAAATGTCGTTCTGGTCACACCTACGACTCTCCTGGCAACTCTTCGGACAGTCTCTAATTTGTGGAAATTAGAGAAGCAAAACAAAAATGCACTGGAAATTGGCCGCAAGGCGGGAGATCTGCTCGATAAATTTGCCGATTTTTGTTTGGACATGGAAAAACTAGGTGAACAGATCAAGCGGACGGAGTCCGTACATGATGAAGCGATGAAGAAACTCAAAACAGGGCGGGGGAACTTGCTCAATCGGGCCACTGAGATCCAGAAGCTGGGTGCCAAAGCAACGAAGGCGTTGCCAGAAGCCGAATCCGAGGAGAGCGGATCTCCGTAGAAAAGATGGGATTAAAGAATTTGCTCATCCCGTCTTTCCCATTTCCTTCTTCATCCTCTTACTCTTACTCCTAATCTTAATCGTCCCCCTGCCTTTCAACCCCAGAGGATTGAGGTTGAGCAAAAGGAATAGGAAGAGCTTCTGTGGGATGCTTACCACAATACCATGAAGCATAATTGCCGTGAACGCCTGCGCATGAGCGCACAACAAAAGCTTGGGGAGACTGAATCGCATCGTCGGGAGACAACACATGTAGACCGTGTAGGAAAGGCAAAAACGGGATCGTGATGGGCCGCATAGAGCACAAAGAAAACCATCTTTTGTATTTAAAACCAAGGATCATCACTGATTTAATTATGCAGCCGCTTTGCGTTCTTGTGGCAATTCGCTCTCGCTTTCGTCTTCACGTTCTCCACGGCTATTCCGTCCTCCCCGCTTTTCTACACGGTCAACACGTTCTCCATGGCGATAATGTATTTTGGATTTCACCCTAAAATCTTTAATCTCACTTATACACAATTCTTCTGACTCTCCTCGAAGGTTTATTCGTTTGGGGCCGAATTCCCATCCCTATGGGACGGCACTGAAAAATCATCAATAATTCTTCTGGGAAATTAAATAAGAGTCGCTAACAAGGTATGGAACCGATCCACCCTCATCAAACCTCAATCGAATTCTAAATTCATCAAGCTATGATTCTATCCACGGACTCAGAAAAAATCGATACACGACGCAAAGCATTACTGATTAATCTTGATCAACTCAGATACGGCACCTTTGCTGAAATTGGAGCAGGTCAGGAGGTCGTCCGCTGGTTTTTCCATGCAGGTGGCGCCGCAGGAACCATTGCAAAGAGTATTTCAGCCTATGATATGAAGGTCAGCGATGCCATTTACGGGACCTGTGAGCGCTATGTTTGTCGCGCCCGACTCGAAAGCATGCTGAAATACGAATACGATTTGAACATTGAACGTCTGAAGGATGACCGGGGACATAACACGGCATTCTTTGCCTTTGCGGATACGGTTTCAGCACGAAACTACAAAGGAACAAATGAATGTCACGGTTGGATGGGTGTTCGTTTTCAAAGTCATCCACGGGATGAGGAAAATCAGATCATTATCCATGTCCGCATGTTGGATATGGAAAATGCTCTTCAGCAGGAGGCACTGGGCATTGTCGGAGTCAATCTTTGCTACGGAGCCTTTTTCGAATATCACAATCCAGAGAAACTAGTGGAGTCGCTCCTCGACGGTCTTTCGATCAACCGCATTGAAATTGACATGATCGAGTTCTCGGGAATCGAGTTTCGACATGTGGACAATCGTCTCATGAGCTTGAAGCTCGTTCAGCTTGGACTTAGTAACGCTGCTATGTTTGCCGCCGATGGCACAGTTCTCCAACCTTCCGAGGTCCTCTACAAGAAGCACATTCTAGTCGAACGGGGCAGTTTCCGTCCAGTCTGCCATGTGAATATCGATATGATGAATGCCGCTTTAAAGGAGTTTGGCGATGATCCTAGTGTTGACACGACACAGATACTTCCGTTGATGGAGATCACCATGAGAAACCTTATGGCTGAAGGCGAGATCGATTACTCCGACTTCCTTGCCCGGGCCGATGTATTGGCGGCCTGCGGGCAGACGGTGTTGATCTCGAATTATTACGAGTATTATCGTCTAGCAGCCTATCTGACCCGCTACACCAAGAAAAAAATTGGTATTGCGATGGGGGCTGCCAGCTTGGCGGATCTGTTCAATGAAAAGTATTATTCCAATCTTGATGGTGGAATTTTGGAATCATTCGGGCGGTTGTTTAAAAACGACCTTAAAATCTACGTCTACCCCGTTCAAGACAAGGCCACAAAGGAATTGACTACGGTAGACAATCTAAAAATAGCCGACGATCTCAAACAACTTTACGGATATCTATTGAGGAAACGGTGCATCGAGCAGATGGAACACTATAATCCCGGCTATCTTCATATCTACTCCCGTGAAGTGCTCAAGAAGATCAAGGAAAATGGCGACTGGGAGGGAGCTGTTCCTTCTTCAGTAGCCGAGATTATTAAACGCCGCGGATTGTTTGGTTATCGCAAGCATTAAACCCGAATTCCGAGATTAAACATGCTGAAGGTTCGTAACAGCTTGGAGCAGAAAACCATGAGGGGCGACGTTGTTGTATTAAAAGTTAATACTGCAAGGAGGACGAATGGTTTGCTGCCCAAGATCTTCTGAAGATTCAGCATGGTTAATCTTGGATTTCGGGTTAAGCCGAACGGTGGAATTAGCGAGATAGGCGCACGGGAACCAAATACATTTTAACAGGATTTTGGGGATCTCTGTTGGATAAGTGATCACCGAACGAAGAACTTGTAGATAATCGTATTGTGATAAGTTTGGCCCGTATTCAAAACGACTGAGGGGAACTGCGGCTTGTTAGGTGAATCGGGATAGTGCTGAGGCTCCAGAGCTAACCCGTTGCGGAACTGATACACCCACCCACCTTTACCGGTAAGGGTACCGTCGAGGAAGTTTCCAGAATAGAACTGCACACCAGGTTCAGTGGACCAGACCTCCATCTCGCGCCCACTATTCGGCTCGAAAACACGGGCCATCAAGCCGAGTTTTCCATCTGGCTTATTGATCACCCAATTATGGTCGTAGCCCTTGCCAAACTTAATCTGCTCATCGTCAGCATTGATACGTGCGCCAACGCTCCTGGGCTGGGTAAAATCAAAGGGCGTACCCTTGACCGATCGCAATTCGCCGGTAGGGATCAATGTTTCATCGACTGGAGTGAAGCGGTCCGCGTTAATCATCAATTCGTGAGCAAGGATATCCCCTTTCCCAGCGAGATTAAAATAAGAATGAGCCGTAAGATTCACGATGGTCTTCTTGTTGGTTTGCGCCGTGAAATCGAGACGCAAGGTATTGTCATCGCTTAAAAGGTAGACAACTTTAACACCGAGTGTACCAGGATATCCCTCCTCACCGTCTTTGCTTACGTACTGCAATTCGAGCGTGGGGCCGTGGGGAGTGACTAGTGGTTTAGCCTGCCAGACCACTTTATCAAAGCCGACCACTCCACCGTGGAGGTGATTCGGCCCGTTATTGGTGGCCAATTGGTACTCTTTTCCGGACAACATGAATCGACCTTTGGCGATCCGATTGGCATAGCGGCCAACTAGACATCCAAAGTACGGGTTGGCCTTTACGTATTCGTCTAATGTGTCGTATCCCAGGACGACGTCACCGAAATTGCCATGACGATCTGGCACAATAAGCGATACGACAATGCCACCGTAGTTGCTAATTCGAGCTTCCACACCATTGGCATTGCGCAACGTATAGATATCCACTGGTTTATTGTCCTTGGTAATACCAAAAGGTTGCCGCTTGATACTGGGTCCGGTCGGCTGTGCCAAACCGCAACAGATTGAAATCACTGCCAGAGAGAATACTATCAGCAGCTTCTTAGGAGTTAACATTGTGTTTTTTCTGTCGCATACCGAGCTGACTGCTCATCAGCATGATAGGAACTTCGAACGAGTGGGCCGGATTCGACAACTCCAAAGCCCATATCGAGTGCCAACTTCTTCCAAGATTGAAAAGCCTCTGGCGCGACCCACCGTTTCATCTCCAGATGCTGGGGACTAGGGCGCAGATATTGTCCCAGAGTCAAAATATCGACCCGAATTGCAGCAATATCCAAGAGAGTGGATTCAATTTCATGGTCCTCCTCTCCGAGGCCCAGCATGATCCCAGTTTTGGTGACAAAACCTGCAGACTTCGCTCTTTTTAGTAATTCCAGGGAGCGATCGTACTTGGCTTGTGGGCGAACCTGGGAATGTAGACGGGAAACGGTCTCGACATTGTGATTCAGGATATCGGGCTTGGCCGATAGCACGGTATTTAAATCGGCCCAATGCCCTTTAAAATCAGGAATCAACACCTCAATCCGGGTCTTTGGATTAAGACCTCTTACCTGTTGAATAGTCTCCGCCCAAACCGCCGCACCGCCATCCTTCAGTTCATCGCGAGCTACGGAGGTGATAACGGCATGTTTCAGGCCCATGAGTTTGATGGCCTCTGCGACACGTCGAGGTTCATCGAGATCCAATTCGGTTGGTCGGCCGGTATTTACTGCGCAGAACCCACAACTCCTCGTGCAGATATTGCCTAGAATCATGATGGTGGCGGTGCGTCGCGACCAACACTCTCCCATGTTGGGACACTGAGCACTCTGACATACGGTGTGAAGTTTATGGGTATCAACGATCTCCCGAACCTCCGTATAGACCGGGCCACCTGGAATCTTCGCACGTAGCCACTCCGGTTTGCGATTGAGTGGCAATTGTTCCGTTGAAACCATCATTTAAGTGTAGATGGAAACAGGAAATTGTCTACATTGTATCCTCCGATGAAGGTTAACCGAATGATGCCATGGAGTGAGCGGTTTGTAAGCCTTGAAAGGTCCCTTCATCAGTTACCCTTTCTCATATTTGGAGGAGCGGCTCGGGCCGCGTATTGGTTGGCTGATAAATTGGTTGTGACAAAAATCCGCCTCTCCTTTCCTAATCTGCCACTGGCATTTGATGGAATGACGATCACCCACATCTCGGATATTCATTTGGGTCCGCTCTTTTCCCTGAAACACCATTTCCCCCCGCTCCTTTCTGCCTGCCGGGAATTAAACTCAGACCTAATCTGCTGCACAGGAGATTGGGTGGACTTCGATCTTGATATGTTGCCAGAGGCACTCAAGGAGTTCGATACACTTCGCCCTGAGATGGGCTGGTTCGGTATCCTGGGCAATCATGATTATCACTTTAATCGGTGGAAACTCCTGAAAATCCTTCGACCGTGGCTCAAGGAACGCCTCCTGATTAATCAGTTTGTCCGACTGAAAAGTGGTGGAGAGAGCATTGATGTCTGTGGGTTGGACTTTTCTGTTTGTGGGTCCCGACTGCTCCGAGGCTTGAAAGCACTCGAGCTGAATCGCCCCGATCCTGGAGCATTCACCTTGGGCCTGGCTCACTACCCCGATGTCTTCGACCCCTTTCGCGAGATGCATCGGGTTGATCTCATGTTGACCGGCCACACCCATGGTGGACAAATCTGTTGGACTCCCCTCCCCGAGCCACCCGTTGGACCTGTCACCGAAAACTATAAATATTGTCGCGGACTATATGAGGTGGATGGCTCCTGGGTTTACGTGAGCTGCGGTCTCGGTGCAACGGTCCCCATCCGTATCAATTGTCCGCCAGAGGTTACTCAGATTACTTTATCCTGCTCTCCCTCTTCCTCCTAGTCTTAGTCCCAGTCCTAGTCTCCCAAGGTGAACTTCAATACTGGATTTCAAAATAGCTTGCTCAAAATTGTACTTTCTTAAGAATAAATATCTATGTTTCCAAACCTTCGATTTACTCTCCTCATTCTTTCTTCTACTGGCTGTTTGCTCGTGGGCGCTGATCAACCATCGGACAGTGACTCCCAAACACCCGAGATTATACAGAAGATTCAGAGAGAACTAACGGGCGACTACACAGGAGATTCAAAGCCACAACCGGGTGTGCCCAAAGGGGAATTCATTGATGGTGCCGTTCCCGACTCGAAGATCTATCCGGGGAGTTCCCATCCCTTCAAGGTTTTTGTCCCGGCGCAGTATACACCCGACAAACCGGCCTGCCTGTTGGTTCGACTGGATGGAGTTGGCAACGACGAAGGGATCGTTTTGGATAATCTGATTGCCAAGGGAGAGATCCCGGTAACGATCGCTGTGGGCCTTATCCCCGGAAGGATCTCGAAGGGAGAGGGGAAGGATGCATATCGTTTTAATCGTTCTTTCGAATTCGATAGCATGAACGAGGATCTCCCTAACTACGTTATAGATGAACTCCTACCCGCAGTCGAAAAACTGACAACCAAGGATGGTCGTCCCATTCACTTGTCCAACAACCCTAATGACCGGGCAGCGACAGGACTTAGCAGCGGCGGCATCGGCGCCTTCACGCTGGCTTGGGAACGTCCAGATTCCTTCAGTCGGGTCTATAGCATCATCGGTACGTTCGTCTCAATGCGCGGAGGACATGAGTATGCCGCTCTGGTTCGCAAGACCGAACCCAAGCCGATTCGGATCTTTCTCGAAGATGGTTCGGCGGATGCCTGGAATCCGTTGTTTGGCAGTTGGTTCATGGCAAACCAGGAAATGGAAGCAGCCTTGACCTTCTCTGGCTATGACGTGCAGCACGCCTGGGGTGTTCACGGACACGATCCCAAAGACGGCTTCGTCATTTTCCCTGATGTTATGCGTTGGTTATGGGCTGGGTGGCCCGCACCGCTTCAAGCGGGAACATCCAAAAACGACATGCTCAAGGCCATCCTGGTGCCTGGTGAGAACTGGCAACTCGTCGGCAATGGCTATAAATCGGCATCGGGTTTGGCCTCCAAGCAAAACGGAGACGTCTACTTCGCCGACTCACCAGATCAGACCATTTACAGAATCGGTGCTGATGGGAAGCCGGCCATTTTTGCTCAGCAAACACCACCGGTCTGTTGCGAGGCGTTTGGCCCCGATGGAAATCTCTACGCGACGGTACCGAGCACCAAAAAGGTCGTTGCCTTCAGTGACAATGGTACGAGCAAGGATATCGCCGATGGCATTCGTGGACATGGAATTGTAGTAACCAGTGACAAAAATATTTATGTAACCGAGCCAGGAGAACATTCCGACGAGCCGAGCAGTATTTGGCTGATCAAACCAACAGGCGATAAGAGCACTATCGACAGTGGCCTGCTTTCCGCCTCTGGTCTTGCATTTTCTCCTGATAAGGCACTCCTGTTTGTCGCGGAGGCCTCCACGAAATGGATTTACAGTTATCTCACGCAACCAGATGCTACCTTACTGAACAAGGAGCGCTTTTATTGGTTGCATATGCCCGATATTCCCAATGAGAGCGGTGCGGAAGACATGGCAGTCGATACCCTGGGCATACTTTACGTGGCAACACGAATGGGAGTTCAGGTTTGTGATCGGAATGGGCGTGTCCGGGCCATTCTCCCCCTTCCCACGCCGTGCGGTCCTGTACGAAGTGTTTGTTGGGGAGGAAGCATGTTCGACACACTCTATGCTACGGATGGCAACAAGGTCTACAGTCGAAAGCTCAAAGTACCAGGTTACGCCCAGTGGACTCCTCCTGCCATACTCGTTCACGGTTCGAATTAATATTCGAGTGACTTTTTGCGCATTGAAAAAATGTTTGGTCATCTCCCAAAAATGTTGAGATAAACAACGACCAACAAATCACACAAACGAAAAGATACACATTCAAATGAATAAACCAGGAATATCCCTCCAATTATGGTCCGTTCGCGACGACTTCAATAAGGATTTTGCGAAAACAATGGAGCAAGTAGCCAAGATCGGATTCAAAGCAGTGGAAACCTCCGGATTTGGAAATTTGACACCCACCGAAGGAGCCAAGGCAATCATCGACTCAGGGCTAACGGTCAGTGGCATGCATGTATCGATTTATGCTCTGCGAACGAATCTGGACGGCGTCATCAGCGAGGCATATCTCTTAAAGGCAACCGATATTATCTTGCCCTATTATCCCAAAGAACTTTTCACCTCGGCTTCGGCCATTCAGAGTCTCGGCGAAGAATTAAATACCATTGGATCAAAACTGCGCGCTTACGGACTTCAATTTCATTACCACCACCACGATAGCGAAATGAAAGTCGTGGAGGGTCGTCGGATCATGAATTGGATACTTGACTCAAGCGAGCCAAGGAATCTCCTCTGTCAGGCTGATATGTATTGGGTCCAAATTGGGGGAAGTAATCCGGCGAAGTTTATTCATGAACAAGGATCTCGCATTCAAATCTATCATTTAAAGGATGAGACAGAATTAGGTACCGGGCCTGTCAACCACACTGAGGTTTTTGCTGCTGCAGAACATGTTGGTGCTGTCAGATGGTACGTAATCGAAGTTGAAAGATACAATTTTCCTCCAATAGAATCCGTGCGTAAATCTTTTGAAAAGTTGAAATCCTGGGGAAAATAACCTTTCTTTCTCCAAGTGGCGAAGGGACTACGGGAGCGAAATACATTGTTTCCGACAGGATTTACATGATTAACATGATTTTTCAAGAATCTCTCTGGGATGCCTGTGAATTCTGATAGGAAAAACACCTTACCTCATACCATCGTTGCCCGTTGTTATCATGATAACACTCTCCGACGGGTGGCAATTGCGAACGGGATCTACCAGTCGATTGAATCTGTCGGTACATCCTCTGATTCCACCCTTCCGTGGATCGCACCAGGGTTAGTAGACCCTCAAATCAATGGATTTGGAGGAGTGGATTTTAATCGAGCGCCGGGTGATGAGCATTCGCTTGCCAAGGCAGATCAGACTCTCGCCGCATGCGGCTGCACGCACTATTTAATTACTTTCATCACCAATATTCAAAACCGTTACGAGGAGCTTTTCAATGCATGGGAAGCGCAGCGTCAGACATCCGCACTTGGTGCCATGGGATACCATCTGGAGGGACCATTCCTGAACCCCGATCCGTCCTATCGGGGTGCCCACCAATCGGATTATATGATCGCACCCAACCTGGATTTTCTGACAATTTGCCAACGTCTTTCTCATCAGAACATCAAGTTGATGACCTTGGCCCCTGAAGTTGATTGGCCAGAATCCCTATCATTTATACAAGAGGCGGTAAACAGAGGGGTTCGTCTCTCCGTCGGGCATTCCTCACTTATGGGAGATCCGCTCAAACAATCCATCCAGGCAGGATTAAGTTGCTGGACACATCTGGGAAATGCCGCACCGGGAAATTGTCATAAGTTTGAGAATGTTGTTTTGCATGCCCTAGCCTCGGAATTGCCCCATGTCTCTCTGATTCCTGATGGACTCCATCTCCCCCCCCCATGCATTTCGTGCTTTGACACGTGCACTAGGAGATCGACTTATCCTTACCACCGACGCCATAGCAGGGACTGCAACCTCCTTGAAAGCATCGAGCCTCGGGGAACTCAATGTTGAGATACAGGAGGATGGACGGGCCATGAGCGGAAACAGAATGGCGGGATCAACTCTCCGACCGTTCGACGGCGTCTTTCGAGCCGCTCAGATGAGCGGATTACCTTGGTTTGAGTGTTGGGATGCCTTCTCAACCCGCACAGCCGCTTGGTTGGGAGTTCCCCATGGCTTCGAGGTAGGTAAAGAGGCTACCTTTTGCCTGTTCGAGGTTCAACCCACCCCCAAACTGCGAGAGACCTGGCGAAAAGGAATCAAAGTTTTTTGAGTCATCCCATGTGATTATTTCGTCGAAATAAGGAAAGTTAAGCTGTAAAAACAGCCTTTCTTATACTATTCTGCGTTAATGGATGATCTGAAACTCCTACCCTCGGGAAGCGAAGTTTCGTCCCCTCCCCCTCGTCGGGAAAGACTTCATCGCCCGAAGCGACCATGGCTTACAAAACTCCCCCTGAGGTTCTTCTGGCTGTTTTTACCGGGTACTTTGGGGTTGTTACTGCATATTTATCATCGTCTGGAGTGGAGTTCGCATCCTCTCTGGTCTGTTTGTCTCTATCTAAATGTCGGACTAATCCTGGGATGTCTATTTATGTATGGAGCATTTCAGCAAAACTCTAGGGTCACTAAGTTATTGGCCCTGCGGGAATCCTATTCCCCTGAGGCATTCGGACCTCGTTATTTCACCAAGGAGCGAGCGGTCATTGCCACCCGTTTACGTCAGGTTTTTGATCAACATTATGAACTGAATCCAACTCGCATTCTTCCCAGCGATCGCTTTATTGAGGATTTGGCGTTTTGCAAGTCGAACTACCGAGTGGGTCGAGTGAAGATCGATCAATTTACCCAAGCGGTTGAGACGGAGTTTGGCATCCAATTCGACAAGAACGAACTACGAAAGATCCTGACTTTTAAAGAGATGGTCGAGGTTATCGCCCTAAAGATCCTTCCCTACCAGGAACTGGCAGTCAATTAATCCTAAAAAACACAGAGGCTCTTCCCGCAGGTTACAGATTTATTCGGTCAGGGTCGAATTTCTATCCCTATGGGACGGCACTGATTACTATTCTACTAATTAACAGAAAGCTACCATCCCTCGACCACCAGTGAAACGATATGGTTAGCCAGATCTTCTGCAGCGAGGGGAACGGCCTGACGTTCGGCTTCAACCTGGTTAGTTTGTACGAAGAACTTGGCAGAGCCTTGAACTTTTACCTTGTCGAGAACCTTCTTGCCAAGTTTACGATTGAAGAAAGAGACTTCGGCATTGAGATAAAGTTCATATTCCTCAGTTGCTTGAGGATCGAGCGTATTACCTCGGATGCTCTCTCGATCGACTGATTTGATGGTTACCGTCAGTTCGGAGTCAGCCCCGCTCTGAATGGTCTTCAAGGTTCCGTCATCATCCAATCGTCGCAAGATCTCATTAGTCACCGTGACCTGTATTCCGGGTTCATAGCTCTCGTTTTTAGCGACTGGAACAGTAATCGTATTTACGCCCTGTAAACTTTTCCCCGCGACACTTCCCACGTGATAACCCGCACAACCGACCCAAAAAAATCCGACCAGAAGAGCCACACATAATAGTCTGATCATATATTAAGGATTCGCGGTTTGAGCCGCGACGGGTGGAGAATCGGTAGAAGTGACATTCGTAGAAGGTGACCCGGCTGGGGTATTTGTAGGAAGCGTACTAGATGGGGTATCCATAGGAAGAATGGTATCACTAGGTTTAACTTCCAGATGCACCGTATCCTTTTCGACAAGCGGTCGAAGCTCCTCGATTTTCAACTTGGAGGTCTGCGCATTTTTCGAATCCGGATTCTCCTCTACTACCTGATTATAGTAGATGAAAGCCGCTTTGTAGTTCCTCTGCTTTTCATAGAACTTGGCAATATTGAAACTACCCTGATTTTCAGTGCTCTTTAGCCTATCAATATGTTCCCTGGCAGCGACCACTTTGGGACTATTAGGGAAACGGATGATGAAATCATTGAATGCTTCAATTGCCTTTTCGGCGGCACTCTGGTCATAATCGGCCTGACTGGAGGCCCGCATCCAGGCATAACCGATCTGGTACTGGGCACTATCGGCGATGGGATTTCCAGGGTACTTATCCAGGATCTTATTGTAAGCATCCACTGCATCGGCGAATTTCTTCTGTTTTTCATAGGCCAATCCAATATGAAATTGAGCCTGTGGGGCATACATGCCATACGGAGCCGCCTTAATCACACTATTATAGACCTCGAGGGCACGGTCCATAGATGGTCCTACCGGGATTTTCCAGATTTTCTGGGGTTCACCAGCTAGATAGAGATTGCCAATACTGAAGATTCGTTCAAGTGCCTGATCAATCATTGGCTTTGATTGTTCGAGTGATTGATCCATGAACGCCCCGTTGGGATATTTATCGATCATTTTGAGATAGGCCTTATAAGCATCCCAAAATTCGCCCTTTTTCTCGTTAATAAACCCAATTTTGAACTGAGCTTCAGGAGCGCAAAAAGAGAGAGGCCACCTGCGAATCAATTCACGATAAGCCTTCAGGGCCTTCTCATAATCGCCATTTCCCTCCAATTTTTTGGCCAGATCCAACTGATCATGCGAACTGGAAGCGCTTAAGCCTTGACCCGAGGTCTCGTCGACCCAGCCCTCGCCGGGACGCCATGTCAGAGAGGCTTGAAGGTCACTCAGGCAGCAAAAAAGCACCAAAAAAAGCGTGGAACCGATAATGCGCATTGAAGATCTTATAGGAGAAACCATTTAATGTTCAAGAAGGAAACAGCCCCCCCGTTTTTTCGGGCTTCAAGAGCTTGATCAGTGCGATGAAATCTTCCTCCCCCCAACCTTGCTTGAGACCATTTTCGTAAATTTCGATGGTTCTTTCCAACTGCGGCAAAGGGAGCTCTCCCGCTACCTCGCGGGCCTGATATAAGTCCTTAAGCATGTGTTTGATAGAGAATTGGGGTGAGAAATCCCCTGAGCGCAGTTTTGGTTCCTTTAAGTCGGCCAATCCTGATTTAGAGACATTGAGTTGTAGTACTTTGAAAAAAATCTCGTCAGTAATTCCTCCGGCACGTGCCAACTGCAGGCTCTCACTCAAGGCTTGTCCAACTTGGGCAACATTTAGGTTCATGGCCAACTTGATCATCGACGCAGTACCAATATCGCCTATGTGTATGATCGCTTTCGATAATCGTGCTAGGATTGGTCTTACCTTCTCCAACACGATTGCCTTACCTCCGGCATAATACACCGTCTCCCGCTTTTGTGCCGCAGGCTTGCTTCCTGTAAATGGTAAATCCAGGAAATCGGCTCCGCTCGTATGCACCTTTTCAGCCGCCTGTCGCACGGAGGAAGGAGTGATCGTGCTGCATTGAAGAACGGTCTGGCCACTTTGGAGAACGGGCACGATCACATCCAAAATGCCATGCACGGCAGCCGAATCAGAAACTACAATAAAGATCACCTCAGACCCCCGCACTGCCTCTTGGGCACTCCCGTAAAAGTCAGGTGCCTCCCTGGAAGTTCGATTCCAGAGCCTCAGACCCACCCCATCAGTCCTTAAATTACTGGCCCATGTTGCTCCAATTATGCCCAATCCCAGAATCGTTACTTTCATGAATCGTTATATTATCAGCGGACTGCATCCTGAAAAGCAAGGATTGCTGCTTGGCAAGCAATGAAACTCTCTATAGGAAGTAAGGTAGGCACGGCCCAGATGATTCTGGGGCGGCTGAAAATTTTTAATTGAACAATTCATGAAGTTACTTGAATCGATATTTGCCAAGTTGCAGAGACATCCCAAACGGATTCTCTTTCCCGAAGGGGCCGACCTTCGGGTGCTGAAAGCTGCCGAGGAGTATGTGTTCAACAAGCTGGGTGTGGCGATTATACTGGGGAACAAACATGAGATCCTCCAGTTGGCGGCCTCGGCTGGCGTCTCGTTGAAGAGAATTAATATTGTTGATCCATCTCAGTCCTCGGATCTGGATACATTTCTGAATTTTCTTAAAACTCTTCCCCGCTACAAGACAATAGCCGATGAAGAGGCAGAGAAAATTGTTACCACCCCAAACTACTTTGCCGCACTCATGATTCAACATGGCCAGGCCGATGGCATGGTAGGGGGAGCATTGGATACTTCCGGAAGTTTGCTGCGACCGTTGTTTCAGATCGTTCGTCCCCTGCCTGGGGTGAAGTCGATCTCGGGTGCCATGATCATGGAAGTTCCCAATTGCTCGTATGGCGAAGAAGGAGTTTTCTGTTTGGCCGACTGCGCGGTGATCCCAGATCCCAGCGTGGAGCAGTTAGCTTCCATAGCTGTGGAAGCGGCCAAATTGATGCGTCAACTGATTGGGAGGACACCCAAAGTTGCCATGCTGTCATATTCCACCAAAGGAACGGCTCAAACGGCACAGATCGAAAAGATTACTGCTGCCACGGTGCTGGCCCGACAATATTTCATGAACCAGAATCTGGATATTGAGATAGACGGAGAGTTACAAGCCGATGCAGCGATTGTTCCTGAGATTGGTTCCATCAAAGCTCCTCAGAGTCTTGTGGCAGGTCGCGCAAATGTGCTCATATTCCCCGATCTCGCCTCGGCGAACATTGCCACGAAGCTGATCGAGAGACTGGCTCGTGCGGATGCCTTTGGCCAGGTGTTGCTCGGCCTGGATAAGCCAGCTGCCGAGGTCTCCCGTGGAGCAACCGTTCGCGACATCCTAGGAGTAGCGGCCATTGTGGGGCTTCAAGCGATTTCATATCGCAAGCTGTATGCCGAACAGGGAGCACGGTATCAGGTTCCGAGTGAATAATGTTAGCATGAATCATTTGCGGAATACCACGACGCCGCGGATATTTATGGCGGCAACCCGCCAGGATGACGGTAAGACGACCACGAGCATCGGTCTGTTTGCCTCGTTGCAGAGTCGACTTAAGAGTATTGGGTATATCAAGCCAGTCGGGCAGCGCTTTGTGGAGATCGAAGGCCAAAAGATCGACGAGGACTCGATTTTGATCAACGAAACTTACCGGGTGAGATCCCCCCTTCGGGCCATGAGTCCGATTGCGGTCGAACCGAAGTTCACCCGGCACTTTCTAGATCACGGACACGCGAGCGATATGCAAGCCCGCGTCCAGGAGGCCTTCGATGAGGTAGCATGGGAGAAGGATTTTGTGATTATCGAGGGTACCGGTCATGCGGGGGTGGGAAGCGTATTTGATTTATCGAATGCAATGGTTGCCAAACTTTTGAAGAGCAAGGTGATCATTGTTAGCCAAGGAGGGATTGGACGGCCTATCGATGAGATTGCCATGAACCTTTCCCTATTTGAAAAACATGGAGTCGAGGTGATTGGCGCCATCATAAACAAAATCGACCCTGATAAGCTCGATCTTCTTCCCTACACAAAGCGCGGATTGGCCAGAATGGGACTATCCCTGCTTGGAGCCATGACAATAAACTATGAACTGCGGATGCCGACCCTCAATCAGGTCTGTCTGCAGGTCCAGGGTGAATTTCTTACCGGAGCAGACCATAAACGCCGTAGGGTGGGGAAGGTTATCGTTGGCACAATGGCCTCGCACAATGCTAAGCAATTTTTTTCACGCCATGGACTGTTGATTACTTCGGGCGACCGGGATGATCTCATTATGGCAGCGGGTCAGGCCCACATGGGGGATAAAAAACACCAGCTTACTGGTGTCATCCTCACCGATAATATTCTCCCCGATCCCGGAGTTACCCAGTTCATCAGGGATTCTGGCCTGCCATTTATTCTTTGCGCATGCGACAGCTACACGGCGGCTTCAACGATTAATAGAATGATCGTCAAAACCGAATCGGGCGATAAAGAGAAAATCTCCATGATCCAGGAGATGGTCGAAAAAAATGTTGAGATCGATAAGATCATCCAAGCCAGTCAAATGCCGTATCAACAACCCTTGCTGAACTTTGAGTCGTTGGACATATGATAAAATCGATTCTCTCGACAATTTCCCCCTCCGCCACCCAGCAACAGTCGAAGACTGCATCTCGAGAGATCAGCAAGCACGAGCAGGATTTTATTGAATTCTGTTCGCTGACCCCTGAGGAAAACCTGAAACGCCTTAAAGTCGATGACAAAGGTCTTTCCTCCGGAGAAGTCGCCGTAAGGCTCGAAAAATATGGTCCGAACGACGTTGGCCCCAAGAAACAATTGGGGTTTATCATGGAGATTCTCCAAAGATGCCGGAATCCTTTAGTGATTCAATTGCTCGTTCTCTGTGTTGTCTCCATATTCATGGACGATGTGCCCTCTGCTATTGTTGTCGGAGTCATGGTATTTCTCAGTGTCTTTTTAGCCTACTTCCAGGAGCACCGATCCAGCAAAGCGGTGGAACGTCTTAGAGAAATGGTACAAACAAACTGCGTGGTCATTCGTGCAGGGAAGGAAGAGGAGGTGCCGATGAATGATATCGTGCCTGGGGACATTGTGGTATTGCAGGCAGGTGCAATCATTCCAGCCGATCTGCGATTGTTAACAGCTAAAGACTTCTTCGTATCGCAATCCTCCTTGACCGGTGAATCGATGCCAGTGGAAAAAAACCCAGCGGCCAGCAATATTCAAGGACGTGGGCTTATCGAGCTTCTGAATGCCTGCTTCCAAGGAAGCAATGTTTTGAGTGGGACGGCCAGAGGAGTCGTCATTAATACAGGATTACGAACACATTTTGGTGCGATTTCGAAAAAACTTGGAGAAGGCCGAGTTCTGACAAGTTTTGATCGGGGAATCGCAAGTTTTACCTGGCTGATGATCCAATTCATGATGGTTATGGTCATTGTGGTATTTCTTATTGTCTGGATAACGAAAGGAGATTGGAAGTCAGCTTTGCAGTTTTCCCTGGCGGTTTCACTGGGGCTTACCCCCGAAATGCTTCCGATGATTGTTACCGTGAATTTATCAAAAGGGGCACTCGCCATGTCCCGAAAGAAGGTAATCGTCAAACGTCTCAACTCGATTCAAAACTTTGGTGCCATTGATATTCTATGTACCGACAAGACCGGGACACTGACGCAAGATCACATTGTTCTGGAGAAGCATGTCGACGTCACCAATCGCGAAAGTGAAGACGTCCTACGCTATGCATGGATGAACAGCTATTACCAGACCGGACTAAGGAACCTGCTGGATCGCTCGATTTTATCCAATGCAGACCTAGATGTGGAAAGAAACTGTAAGAAGGTAGATGAAATTCCCTTCGATTTTCAACGGAAGCGAATGTCAGTCGTGGTCGATTACGAAGGCGATCACGTTCTAATCTGCAAGGGAGCGGTGGAGGACATCTACAAGGCCTGCACCCACTATATGGTCGACGATGAGATCTTTCCCATGATTGATGTTATTAAAAATGATCTCATGGAGGAATACGAGGCCTTTAGTGCCGATGGTTACAGGGTGCTGGCAATTGCATATCGCGAGTTTCCTCAGACCAAGACTATCTTCTCTGTGGCAGATGAGAATGAGATGATATTGATGGGCTATATCGCCTTTTTCGATCCACCTAAGGATTCGGCGGCGACTGCCATCCAGACCCTAAAAAGTGCGGGTGTCATTACGAAGGTACTCACAGGAGACAATGCCCTGGTTACTCGTAAAGTTTGCCGGGACGTTGGACTGGACGAAGATGAAGTGATAACGGGAGACCGACTCATTGGTTTGACACAGGAGCAAGTGGGTGAACTTGCGGAGAAACATAATCTGTTTGCCCGACTCTCCCCTTCTCAAAAGGAGGAGATTATCATTTCCCTCCAAAAACGAGGTCATGTAGTTGGTTTTCTGGGGGACGGAATCAATGACGCCATCTCCATGCGTGCGGCAGATGTTGGCATTTCGGTAGATACGGCAGTCGACGTTGCCAAGGAATCGGCTGATATCATTCTCTTGGAAAAGAACCTCCTAGTTCTTGAGGACGGTATTATTGAGGGAAGAAAGGTGTTCGGAAATATCATCAAATATATTCGCATGGGGGCGAGTTCCAACTTTGGGAACATGTTCAGCATGTTGGGTAGCAGTTACTTTCTTAAATTTCTTCCCATGGCCCCGATTCAGATTCTGGTCAATAATCTGCTCTATGATTTTTCGCAGTTGGGAATCCCGACAGATAATGTGGATGAGGAGTATTTGCAAACACCCAGAAAGTGGAACATCGGAAATGTTCGCCGATTCATGCTCTTTATTGGCCCGATCAGTTCCATATTCGATTATGCTACGTTTTTTTTGATGCTTTATTTCTATAAGTGTATCCTGTTTACTCCTGGCGATAGTGCCAGCGACAAGCACTATGAGCAGTTGTTTCATACCGGGTGGTTCGTGGAATCGATTCTTACCCAGACCCTCATTGTCCACATTATCCGCACAAGAAAGATCCCCTTCATCCAGAGTCGGCCCAGTGCAGGACTGTTATTGACTACTCTGTTCATCATGGGAATCGGCGGTTTCATTCCCTACTATCCGCCCTTGGCGAATTATCTTGGAATGGTACCTTTGCCAGCGAGTTTCTGGCTTTGGATCACAACTTTCCTCCTTAGTTATTCCGTGTTAACCCATTATGTGAAGGTCTGGTACTTTAAACGATTCGGCGTGGACTAGAAGCACCCTTAATTATGAAAAGTTTATTAAATGCATTACAGGATGGACGCCTGATCGAGTTAACAGACACCAATAAGGAAAAGGCCCTCCAATATCTGGCTACGCTGATCGAAGCCGTTCCCGATCACAAAACCGATATCGATATTGCCAAAGGAGTACTCGATCGTGAACAGGCTTCGAATACCGGCTTAGGACGCGGTTGGGGCTGTCCGCACATTCGCATCCCCCAAGACGGTGAGTTGCTCTGTGCAGTGGGATGGAGTCCACAGGGCGTGGATTACGGGTCGCATGATTCCAAGCCAGTGCACTTCATCGTCATGTACTACGTGCCAGATACTCAGAAGGTCTCCTATTTAAAAGAGATCTCCATGCTCGCCAAAGCGATTCAGACACAACCGGCCATGGAACGGATTGATAATCTGACCGATCTGGCCGAAGCCAGGAATCGTCTCCTGGACATGATCTCTTCGGCCACCGAATCGGCTCAGCCCGATGCCAAGGCCCGCATGATCCGATTAGAGGCAAAGCAAAGGACCGTCACTGAGGCGGGGATTATGCCATTGGATTTTGCGAAGCAATTCCTCTCCCTCTCCATCCTCGTCATGCCAAACTCCCGGCCAGTTGTTTTATGTCAGGATAAGGAACTGGTCTCAGGCTTGGAACAGGTGAGCGATTTAGCCACCCTACTGACTGACTCAAACCAAATTGACCTGGCAGGTTATCGTCTTCTCCTTAGGAATGTGACGACCTACCAACCCAATCGGCATATGTACGACTGCCTAGCGATCAAAGTAAACGGGAAGCATTGAGAGGTTTCCCATTAAGCCAGCTGACTCTAAAGGGAATATTTATTTACTAAACCATGAATGCAGAACTTGTTGCCTCCTCGATTGTTCTTTCAGATGGGGTCATTATCGAACACGGAACAGGCAAATTAAGCCTGATCGGATGCTTTAATGCCTTATGCTTCTCGCAGTTTCCGTCTGCCCATCCTGGGATTACTGCCACTATTGGAATCACTAATTTAAAAAGCAAAAAGTTCTCGGTAAATATTACAGCTCGAATAGAAGATCCAAACACCGGCCACGTCATATCCAGTTCTGGTGGGAAAATAGATGGCGAACTTCAAGGAGAGGTGGATGTCCACCAGTTGACGATCGATTTGCCGGTTAGATTTACCGTCATTGTTTTCCCTGCCCCGGGATTTTATTCAATGGTTGTTTTAGCCGATAACGAGATGATCGGAAAAAAATTATTCCTAGTTCAAAAATTATCTCAGCCAAAATTAACTACATAGTGAAAAAATCATCTCAATATTGCCCAGAGGCACGCCATCCTTAAGCCAGTTTTTATGGATAAGTTTTTCGTTGTCTTGATGTTCATCCCTATCATTGCCTTCCATGAATTTGCGCATGCCTGGGTTGCCCATCTTCTAGGAGATGATACTGCGAAGGACGAAGGCCGGATGACCTTGAATCCGGTCAGTCATTTTGACCCGATAGGAACCCTTTTGGTTCCAGCGATTGGCCTCCTTCTCAATCCTTCCGGCTATGGCTTGATCGGTTGGGGGAGAGCGATTCCGTATAATTCAGGTAACCTCTCCAATTATCGCCGAGACTCCATACTGATTGCCCTGGCGGGACCGTTCGCCAATTTTGTTCTCGCGTTTGCAGCCCTGCTATTGGCAAAGATTCTTATCGTATCCCACTTGATGGACTCTGATATGAGCAACCTCATCTCAATGTTTGCAATAGTCTCCATCTTCCTGGGAGTATTTAACTTTCTCCCATGCCCCCCTCTGGATGGATGGAAAATCATGTGCAACATTTTTCGCTTATCAGCTGAGTTCGAGTACGCTCAGGGAATCTGGTTATACCTTGGCTTTTTATTACTCATCAACCTTCCCCCCGTCATGGGTTCCATAAATTTAGGAACCATGACTATCCTCTCCCTGATGCATTCGATCATTGGCAGTTAAATCAAAATCCATGAAGAGTGAAGCTTCGAGGAAAAGATCGAAAAATCTGCAAAAATGAGATTAAGGATTTTGAGTGGATCGTTTTTTTGGAGT
>Ga0206919_1098_pt1 | contig 21381 bp, 20 predicted proteins | sample Alteio_BWOrgHeat_67_FD_152962 | JGI IMG/M metagenome (GOLD analysis project Ga0206919, IMG submission 152962) | Enriched cells from forest soil in Barre Woods Harvard Forest LTER site, Petersham, Massachusetts, United States -... | ecosystem: Environmental > Terrestrial > Soil > Temperate forest >... | reverse complement strand
GATCTCTTTGCCACGCCCGGTGTCTGCGGTGACCACGAGCACATCGAATCCTTCCCGCTTTGCCGCCAGCGCAATGGGTAGGCGGTGCGAAAGGAAGAACCAGTCGGTATCGACGATGATGATAAGCTTCTTTAGGTTCTGCGGAATCATGCGCTCATATTTGCATTGTACCATTTCTGGAAACAAAATAAGGTCCAGAGCGCCGATGAATGATCTGCCCTCCGGGTGATATGATCAGCTACCAGGCGGCTCACCATTGAAATGTTCAGCAGCCCGTGCTTTTCCAGGTGGGCAGCAGAAAGCGTAGTTTCGAGCTCTCCCCTCAACCTGCCGCGGAGCCAATGTCCGATCGGGATCTCGAAGCCCGATTTGGGCGCATTAAAAAAACCTGCCGGCAGCAGGCCGGCAAACGTATCCTTCAGTATTCTTTTTTTATTGCGCCCGCTGATAAGGAACTCGTCGGGCAGCCGATAGCTGAACTCCATGAGGCGGTGGTCCAGGAATGGAGCCCTGCATTCCAGAGAACAAAGCATGCTAGCCCTGTCTACCTTAGCCAGCATATCTCCTTCCAATGATATGATCCTGTCTATATACCTTAATATTTTGAGCGGATCCGCAGTTTCGTTCAGGCCCAATAACAATGGCTTCAGTATCTCTTTGTACCCGGGCTGAAGATCCCTCAACAAATCGGTCAGTTCTTTCTGCTGAAAGCCCAGCGCGATGATGTTCAGGTGACTACTGGCCAGGCTGCCTTCCAGCGACCGGAGCACTTTTTTTATTTTGCTGAGTGCCGATTTGGAATCGCCCCTGTCTAATTGCCTGGCAACTAAACCCCTGCCCTGCAGCCCACGTACAACAAACCCCGGCACGTATCTTTCAAACTGCCGCCGGTAGAACGGAGCGAGGTATTTATTGTATCCCCCGAACACTTCATCGCCTCCATCTCCTGTGAGCGCTACCTTAACCGAAGCTGCCGTTTCCCTTGAAACAAAATAGGTGGGCAGGCAGGAGGAATCTGCAAAAGGCTCATCGTAATTAAGAATGATGCGGTCCATGTCTTCCAGCAACTGGTCTTCATCCAGCCGGAAAGCATGGTGTTCGGCATTCAGGTGTGCGGCCACCGTGCGGGCCCTGGCCGATTCATCATAGCGCGCATTATCATAGCCCAGAGAAAATGTTTGAATAGGCCTGTTCGATGCCCGGGCCATGATCGCGGCAATAATCGAAGAATCCACACCCCCGCTCAGGAAAACGCCCAACGGCACATCGGCAATCATTCTCCGGCTGACCGAATCGAAAAGCAGTTCCCTCAATTCTTTTTTAGCGGCATCATAAGAGAGTGGCCCCTCTTGCACCCGGCAGGGCGGAAGGTCCCAGTATGAGGTGATGGTTGAGCTGAGTGATCTTGTATCGAGGGTGAGGCAGTGACCTGCCTGCAACTTAAAAACACTTTCATAGATGGAATAGGGAGCAGGGATATAAGTAAGCGCAAAATAAAGCTGGAGCGAAGTGAGCGACAGCTTCTTGAGCTCGGGGAATACCGAAACAATACTTTTCAACTCCGATGCCCAGGCAAATGTACCCGGCATGGCGCAGTAATACAGGGGCTTTTCACCCAGCCTGTCGCGTGCAATGAAAATCACCTCTTTCTCCTGGTCGTGAATCGAAAAGGCAAACATTCCATTGAGTTGCTGCAGGCAGTTGGCTCCTTCTCTTTCGTATAGCCGCAGCACCACCTCCGTATCGGATTCCGTCTCAAATTCAACTCCCTTTCCCTGAAGTGACTGCCTGAGTTCCCGATAATTATAAATCTCCCCGTTGAAAACAATAATCATTGTGCGGGTGCTGTTGTACATGGGCTGCTGCCCCGTTGCAAGGTCGATGACAGAAAGCCTGCTCATGCTCATGGCCACCGTTTGACCAAATACATAATCTCCCTGCTCATCGGGCCCCCGATGAATGATCTCGCGGTTCATACGAAGCACCTGTTCCCGTATTCCAGGCCTGGGAGATGTTACAACGATGCCATTAATGCCACACATGCGGGGGACTATTTTTGAAGAGAAATCAGTAAGGGTTCAAACTATCTATCACATTCCTTGAGAGCATTTCTTACGCGCACAGTCAGGACGATTTATCGGGAAAGGAGATGATATTCTTTAGACAGGTTCATTTTATTCTTCTATTTTCACGACGGCTTATTACCCGGCTGATGGACAATATTACCTTTCTTGACTATATTCTTCTGCCCGTTTACCTGGTGGGCATCTACATAGTTGCCATTCGTTTCAGGAACCGTCACTATCCCGCCGGACATCCCTGGAGAGCTTATTTTTTATCGGGGCTTACGGTCAAAATACTGGGTGCGATCGCGATTGGCCTTTTGTATTACTACTATTACGGTGGTGCCGGCGACAGTTTCAAATATTTCTACCATGCCCGGCTGATCAACAATTCCCGGAGTGACCCCACCGGTTTGTGGTGGCGGCTCATCACACACACTGCGGATCTATCGCGTGCGGCCGATAATATGTATGTAGATCAGCTATATTGGTACGATGATGCGCCCAGCTACACGGTCGGCAGCATTGCCGCCCTCGCCGGCCTGGTCACTTTTACGAAATACCTGCTCATATCTGTTCTCTTTGCGTCTGTTGCATTCACCGGTTGCTGGGCATTGTTCAGAACTTTTGCTTCTCAATATCCCGCCCTTATAAGGCCGGTAGCTATCGCAACGCTTTTCATTCCCAGCACGATCATTTGGGGATCCGGGCTGTTCAAGGATACCATTTGTATGTTTGCACTGGGGTGGCTCACTTATTGCTTTTATAAGATATTCGAAAGAAAAAAACCGGGAGTCGGCACCCTTGTGATGGTGTTGCTTTCGATTTACCTGCTGGCGACGATAAAAGCCTACATCCTGCTCTCATTTCTTCCGCTCCTTATCATCAAAACAATTTTTTCGTACCGCAACCAGATAGAGAACAGCACGCGGCGAACACTGTTTATCATTGTTGCGGGGTTACTCACCTTTTGGGTTGCACGATATAGTTATGAAAAAGTTCAGGATACTTTTAAGACCTATGCTATCGAAAATATTGCCGGAACTGTCAAAAAAACGAGCGATTTTATTCTTCAGGTCTCGCAGGAAGAAGAAGGCGCGGGGTATAGTCTTGGCGAATTTGACCCAACCCTGCAGGGGCTTGCCACCAAACTGGTTCCTGCGATCAACGTGAGCCTGTTCAGGCCTTATTTATGGGAAGTACGGAACCCGCTCATGATACTGGCAGCACTCGAATCCCTGGTGTTTTTGATCTTTACGTTAAAAGTATTGCTTACAAACAATCCGTTCAGGTCGGTCAGCCGGGCCTTCAAAGACCCGAATATCCTGTTTTGCATTGTTTTTACCCTGTTGTTCGCATTTTTCACCGGCATCACATCTTATAATTTCGGGACGTTGTCGAGATATAGAATACCCTGCCTGCCTTTCTTTACGATCGCCCTGATACTGCTCGATCAAAAACGAAAGATTAAAAAAGAACAACTGAGCTGAACGGAAATATCTGCCATCGCACAGCATGCAGGTTGCTTTTCGCCTAACTATTGTCGAGTATGGAAATGTAAGAACCCGTATTCGCACGTACGGAAAACCTCTCCTCCACTCGTTTTCTGCCAGCTTTGCCCATGCGCATCCGGAGTGCCGGATCGCGGCACAGTAACAAAAGTTTTTCTATCCATTCTTCCGGCGCTGAAACAAGGAATCCCGTTTCTCCCTCTTCTACAACGCGGTCATTGCAACCCACTCCCGCAGCTACTACCGGTATTCCAACGGCCATATACTGCAATGCTTTCAGGCCGCTTTTTCCCAATACCCATTCCTCATTCAGCGGTAAAGGGTAAAGGCCAATGTCCATAGACCGAAGAGACGGTATTTCAATGTCCTCCGACCATGCACTCGCTTCTACTTCTATTCCTTCCATTTCAAAAGATGCATCCCCAACAACCATCAGCCTGAACCGGACCTGCTTCCGAAGCTCGAGAAGAATATCCTTCAATAGGCGGAGGTATTTTACAGTGCTATGACTGCCGCTCCAGCCGAGGGTAAGAACATGGTCATTATCATATGTATCCACCGGCAGGTAGGTATTCGTATTGATAGTGGATGAGATATCCGTTGTGTGTGAATTGTATTTTCTTACAAACGCATCCAGGTAGGGCGTGCACGTTATAACATGCTGCGCGTGACGCATCAGAAAAATAGGTTTATTACGTCCTTTTAGAAGTGCTGCCAGGTTGTTGCCCTGGTCTCCCTCTTTCAGGAATACGAGATCGTCAATGTCGTAGATCATTTTCCCGGAAAGATGACAGGCCAGCCATTCATACAGGGGTGGTCCAAAAGGGGTACACCACAGGTGGATATACACTACAGTATAACGGGGAATAGTAGCCAGTACCAACAACCGCCGAAAATAGGCCAGAACGGTATGATATATTTTTAGGGGGAGCCTTCCTTTTTTGAAGGCGATGTTCCAGAACGGAACATTCATAAAAGGTTTCACAGTAACCTGCCAGCCAGCAGCCCGGAAGGCAGGAAAGTATTGCTCATACTTCAGTCGCTGGCTGGGCGCATGCGCTTCGGGGTACGGGCAAAGTATAAGCAGTCTTTTTTGGGTCATTTTTTTGACTCCCGGGCTTTATAAACACAACTGTTCGTACACCGCCCTCACACGAAAGGATGTATTCTCTGTACTAAACATTTGCCTTACAAAAGCATAGCCGGCTTCTGCACGCATTGTTCGTGAGGTGTTGTCTGTCAGTAACTGCCGGAAGCCCCGAAACATTCCTTCTGTTTTTTTGGCCGGTACAAGGATGCCATTGATGCCATCTGCCAGCATTTCGCGGGTACCTCCCACATCCGTGGCGAGTACAGGCACCCCATAAAAAAGCGCTTCCAGCGTTACCCGCGAAAAGGATTCCGAATCGGAAAGGTTGAAAACCACATCATGCGATTTCATTTCCTTTTCAACATCATGAGAGGGTCCGCTGAATGTTACCTTGTCAGCAATTCCCATTTCTGCTGCCGTTGCCTCCAACCCTTCCCGGTATTTACGGTTCTTTTCGAGGCCGAAGTCGCCGCCAATGAAGGAAAGTGAAAATTCGGTTCCGGCAAACTCTCTTACCGCGCGTTCAAGGATCTGCAGCGCGTATCGCTGTCCCTTACCCTGAGTAAAGTTGGCCAGGCACAAAATTTTTACGTGCGTATCCAGGATTTTGGCCGGGGAATACCGTTGATGTTTTTCTGTATCCGGCAGCGGGTCATATATCACTTCCGTTTTGTGGTTCGGAATAAGCCCATTTCGATTGGCTTCAGAAACAGCAATGATGCGGTCTGCATATTTGATATGAAGTCTCCCCCACGCATTATACAACTTCCGGGGAAAGGATTCCGGCATTCTTCTTACATGTGTCACCAGTTTCACCCGGGAAAATATCTTGAGAAAAATACCTGCCATATTGTAGATATCGTTTACGTGAACAATATCCACTTTTTCCCGGCTCACCAATTTTCTCAGCCGCGCTGTATTGGTTAAAAGTCGTGGCATATAATAGGCGACCTGTGCGGGTCGCCTGCTGATTTCAATAAAAGGCAACCCCACCGCCGGGTAGCCGGCTTTTTCCACTTCTGCTATACACAATGATGAAACCGGAAACACAAACAAGAACCGGAATTCATCCCGGCCCATATCACCGACCGTTTTCAGCAATGCCCTGCTCGCACCTGTAACATCCAGGCTGTTATCGATCACCAAAACAGTGGTCATTCAGGAGATGGTTTCGGGTTGGTCAGTAAAGCAGGCAACGATGTCCGCAAAATGAAGGTTGACTTTCTCAATACCAATATGCTCCGGCACAAAGGCATCTGTTATCGGCTCTTTATTCCGAAGCTTTGAGATCCAGGGCTGCATTATTGCAAAATCTGCCGCGGGTATTTTTTCGCTGAGACTATCGAGAAAGGTCATGTCATGAAAACCGACTTCCTGGAGAATATAGAATAGGTTCTGAATATAGTTTTCTTTGGGCCTCGGAAAAGGAACTTCATTTCGTTCGTTAAGACAGTATATTTTGCCGTTGACCGGGTAATAGTCAAACCCCTCCACGTTGTTCACGCCCAGCTTATTTGAGGCTCCCACCATTCGAAGCGCGTATTTAAGCGGCCGTTTCAGAATTCTGATGACAGGATGGGACTTTATCTTGTGAAAAGCATATTTTTTGTCAGGCGACCATAAGACAAATGTGATCAGGAGGCTTTCGGGGATAAATACGATGTGCGGCTGGTAACTATCGATAAATTCCATATCCCCTTTCCGGAAATCGTATATTTTTTCGATCCGGAGTGAAAAGGAATTATCCGCTTGCCGGACGATGCCCTTTTTAAAAAGGATCGATTTATATTTCTCGCCGAATACGGCAGTGGTCGTTAGCAGCAGGTTACCATGATGATGGATGCTCTGATGAGACACCAGTGGCTCCCTGCCGGGTAATGGCATGAAACAATGTGCACGGAGACTGAACAGGTAATTCTCGGCGATCTCGAAGTCTATGACAGTGGTCTTCTTGTCTGTACAATAGTTACCTGCCTCGAGGTTCCTTCTGATCACTTCAAATAGTAGTTCCTGGTCCTTCGCCATTTCCGCCAATATAGGGGCCGCCATCCGATGGCATTCTCTTCTTTCTTCGCCGGTACTGAAAACGGCCGCTATACGATCGATATACTTATTATTCAGCATTTTCAATTATATTTTCGAACTCAGCGGCTTTACTGCGGTGAATTAAAATATAGTTCCGTTCGAGCAGAGGCGGGTTTGCTTTATTCAATTTCTTTGACGCAGGATCGTACAGGAAAAAAAGGTATCCCATATCTTCTATTAAAGCTACCAGTTTTGCTTCGGGAATGCCAAAACCTTCGAGAAAGAACGGCACCACTTCGATCAATATCACGGGATGAAAACGGTCAAGCGTCTTCTTCATGCCTTCCAGGGCCATGTATTCTGCGCCCTCAATATCGAGCTTAACAAAACTAAGGCGGCTGAGGTTGGGAAGAAAATCATCTACCCGCACAATTTCAGCTTCAACCAGTTGGTGGGCGTCAAAATTATGCAGCCGCTCTTTTCCGGGCCTGTCATTATTCCTGCCGGCAATATGGGATTGCCCGGCGCTGATGGCCCCGAAATCGGCCAGGGGCACCTCGAATGTCAGTTTCTCATTGCTGTTTCCCACCCCGAGCTGGTACAATTCTACATTATGAAGTTTCTTTAGCCCTATGATCTTTTTGCATACTCTATATGTAAAAGGTATAGGTTCAAATGCATACACCTTACCGGTCCTGCACAGGTGAGACATCCGCTCCGAATAATATGCATAGTTCGCTCCGAGATCAAGTACTTCATCCCGATCGCCAATAAAAAACGGCAACAGCGCCATTTCATCCTCTTCCACCAGCCGGTATCTGATATCCCGGAGTTTACCATATACCTGGAACCAGAAGTACCCTTTTTCACCCAGTAATTTAAAAAGAAGCGGTTTAACAAATGAGCGTACACCGGAAGTTACATGCGCCATTAGCTAAAGATTGTAGAAATCCAGTGATCAATACGGTACGTGCTCATATCAGGCGGTTTTGGAGATGGGGAATAAATAAACGAGAGTACCTTTCGTTCATCAATTTCATCTTTTAGTATCAATACCTGTTCTTTAGAATAGAAATCTTCTTTAGCAATATTCGCATTCGAGGTGATAAGCTTCTTACCGGCTGTAATCGCTTCAATTGAACGTATGGTTAATCCCTGCTGAGAAGGACTGGGTATATCAAGAACTATTTCAGAAGAATGTAAAAAATCAAAATATTTCTCCTTTGAGCATTTTTTCAATGTAATAATTTTCGGATCCAGAAACTTCCCATTTGCAACCGCCCGGATCAATGTTGTAGCAGGGAGTTTCAGTTTAATGTAATATGGAACCAGGTTCCTATTACAGATCATCTGAATTTCCCGCGCCACAATATACCGCCAATAGGCAAACCCACCGACCATGAATATCTTATACCTGTTCCGGCCTCCGGTACCTGCCTCCATTTCGTGAAACATCGGCAGGTATGTGAGCCCGCCATAATTTTCGCAGTCCCCCCTGTCGAATGAGTAGGTTTTGCTGAAAAAAGGAAGCAACGGGGTATAATCATAGTTGGCAATCGAATCCCACTGGTACGTGATCAGTACAGTATTTCTACCGGAAAAAGTCCGGTAAATTTCTACGGGAATATTTTCGCCGCGTATCTGAAAAAAAAAATCAAAATCCCTTTCCTTCACACCCTGAAATTGCGACATATAGTAATTCCTGGCAGAGGTGGCTGTTGCCTCGGGGGATATCGTGGGAATATAATGCACCGTTGCACCCGCACGTTCAAGAGCCGAAATAATTGATAGGTGATAATAGTGAAAAACAGGGCTGATAAAAAGAACATTCCTGCCTTCAAGCGATTTCGGTACTGTGTCAATATGTTTCATTGCTGGTTCTCCTCCCCACCCTTCACTGCCCTCACCGTTTGCAATTCTTTTTGAATAATTATCTCCAGTCGCAATCCCATTTTACAGAGGTTCATGATCGGGTTAACCACCAGATCGAGCAGCTTCGGCAGATGGGAGGATGTGTTCACAATATTTTGTCTGAAAACAGAGTATCCATTCTTCACAGCGTTCAGGGCGAAACTTTTCTTCCCGAACTCATACAAATGAAAAGGGTCGTGCATCGGGCTGATGTTCGTTACACAATCCGACAACTGCATCCTATAGAATGCATTCATCAGTTTAGCTGTAAACCATTCGGAATAGGGAACAACAATACCGAACAGGCCCCCGGGCTTTAACCATTTCAATGCCGTTCTGATCAATTCATCCGGGTCATATACATGTTCCAGGACATTAAATGAAATAATAAAATCAAAATAACCATCAGGATACTCCGCCCCTTCGAACGGGGTGCAGTTCATCTTCAGCGAGTCGTCGCCGAGAAAATGCCGGGATTCGTTACAAAATTGTTCATTGGGTTCCAGGCCATGTATATCGAATCCCGCAGTCTGGTATTTTTTTAAGGTAATCCCCACCCCGGCACCGATATCGAGTATACGTGGCTTAAGAGATCCCGTATGATGTTCAAGAAAGATATCAATAAATTTCAGCTCCTTTGGATATATGAGACCTTCATCGGCATGCTCAAGAAAATCCTCGGGATAGTATTCACTGAAAGAAAGGTTATAATGCTGGCTGATGCTCTGCGGAATGGGCATTGGATTCGAATAGATCAGTCCACATTTCCGGCATTTCATTACCGTTGTTGAGATGCCGGTCTTATTACGGGCATACAGTCCATTGGAGCAATTCATGCGTCTCCCCATCTTTTTTTGCGACAGCCCGGACGCACCGCACATGTTACAACTATTCACCTGAATAAACGTATATGTATATTTCACTGGCTTTTGCACAATCACTTATTAAATTTTCCCTCCCGAATGCTCTCCCATTCCTGGCTTTCGAAGTTGTATTGTTTTATAACTCTCGCTGGAATACCAACTGCCACTGAATAGGGAGGGATATCACAGGTAACAACACTATTCGCTCCGATTACTGAATTTTTTCCAATACTTGCTCCGATGACACACACATTCCTGCCAATCCATACACCTTCTTCAATGATCACCTCATTTTTACAGGTAATCCCCTGCTCGATAACAGGCCTTGAAACGTCCTTATAAGAGTGCAGGTTATCAGTAATATAAACGTTATCGGCTGTTAAAACCTTTCTTCCAATGTATACTTTGCGTATACACGATATTTCATTAAAATTTCCCAAGCAAACATAATCAGATACAGTGAGGTCCGGTTCAACATCATCCTGACGATACGTTCCTAACCAGGCGAATTTATGTATATACACATGTCTTCCGATTGAGATATTTCCTTTACCCTGAATAAGCAGCGGGCTTAATATTGTGGATGTGATGGGGAACTGCTTAAAAGATTGCCCATGCCACAACCAGAAAAACATCTTTCTTATCCAATGCATTGGCAGCTATTTTATTTGCTTGTATTAAAAATTGCAGGTGATATTATCGGTTTTGCAGGAAAATATGCAAAAGAGTAAGTCCAGATTATTGGGATGATTTTTAAAAGATTACTGATCCCCGCAAATGATATTACCTACCACTGATTTATTGAACGGCTCAAAAAATATCGTTTTAGATTCACTCCGGATTTTTGCATGTCTTTGTTTCAACAAATCCGAGCACTCTCCCCAACTATCCACCATAAAAACAGAAAAGTCGTCAAAAATGTCATACGATATCTCAAAATAATCTTTTTTAAAGATATACACTTGCAGACCTTTCTGCAATGCCTGGTATGCCACTGTGGATTGAACTAGGCCGATCGCAAAGCAATCCTCCATGATCGCAGTCACGCTCTTTTCAGTGTAAATAACCTTCACATTCGGTTGCAAGGAGAAAAAAAGCCTGGTCGCCTCAACGTCCTGTGCCTGGTTGGAATGAAGTTTATAGTAAAATATGATGTCCGGATGTGCGACAGCCAGGCGGCCGGTAACTTCAAGCAGATGATCATGAATAAACCGACCGCTGACCATCATCATTCCCTTCCGGCTGCGCGCCAGTTCATCTCTTTCAACATAAAAATAATTGCTTCCCGACACAATTTTCTCAGCAGGGAAATTAATAAGAGAACTGGCATATTCGCTGAATGTCAAAAGAATTTTCGGAAAAGTATTAAGGCCCTTTAATGGTGCCAATTCAGAATAACTATAAAAAGTGCCCAGGCCATTTACATAACCATGGAGAACGTCAATCGTTGTAACACCCAGGTCATTCGCGGCAGCTATCATGCTCTTGGGATCGGTCTGGAAAAAAAAATACTTCGGCCGGATTCTCTTAAATATGTCGTAAAAAAAACGGTATTCATTTCTGTAGACTGCTATTTTGTCGTCAAAAAAGATATCCCAGGAGTCTTCAATGCCAAATTCTTCGTTGATAATGTCACCCAATCCGTTCCAATGCTCCTTCCTTTTCGTTCCGATCAGGTTCATTAATTCCAGCTTATAGATAAAATAGCGCCCCCTCGTATTTCTCTTGAAAAAACCAAATGCACGATGTCGGAAAAATTCAATGCAAAAAGAGTTATCCCCCACCATGTCGTAAATATCCTTCAGTACAAGGTCCTGCGGATTACCCGCGCCATCTTCAAACCTAGACAAGAATAAAAAAGCGTAGTCAAAGTGCCTGCGCTTGGAAAAAACAAGTTTCAGATCGTTAACAATCGACCGGAACAGTAGATAAGCCGCTTTTGTCACGCGCTTTGCCAAAACCTGCTCTGTCCTGAGAAGGTAGCTAGTATGCAAGAAGCCCTTTCGCGACAGAACCCTGTTGTACACCTCCGACCGAACGATATCCCAATACCGAATACCATCGTGTGTCTTCAATGCAAAGAAATCATTTTCCGTTTCTAATCGCTTAAAGTCAGCGGCCAACTTAAAAATGCCTGTCAAGGGCGTCTCATCCATGGAAATAACCAATTTTTAAAAGAAAAAAAACAAATAGCATTAAACCGATGCCAGTAAGCATCGTGTGCGTAATAAATCGCTTATACAACATATTTTTTTTCAATAAAAAAAAAGAACCTACGCACATGATGAGATATAACCCAATCTTAATACATGCCGTTCCGACACTATTATAAACAGGAACCAGCAAAATACTGCTTATCACTATGATGGCCAGCCCAATAAGGGAAAAGAACATAATTTCTTTGGTTTTTGAAAACGATGCAAGCACCGTGTTCATAATAAAATATGCTGCCTTAAAATAAAAGGCTATTACTAACAGTACGGCAATAAGTATTGAGGTATTAAACCTGCCGTTCGTGAGATATCTCATAATTCCACTCGAAAAAAGTATAAACAAAATGCAGGTAACCAACATAAAATTATTAAGCATGATCATTTTAGACGTCATTTCCTTCTCCCGGTTTTCTGTCACCATCTTAAATATAAGGGGTTCATATGCGCGATAAATCGCCAGCGAAAGCATGCTTATTATCATGGCAAATTGCGCTCCGATATTATAAATACCCGTATTGGCCATCGTTGCGGAATATCTCACAAGAAAAATACGGTCGAGCATGTCAAATAGAAGTACCACCATGGTATAAGGCACCAGCGGGAGCGAAAATTTGAGTCCTTCAACAATGAAGTCTTTACGTACCACACACTTCACATGCTTTCGCAGCAATAAAATACTAACTATCCCAACAACTACACTACCGATCAGGGTACCATATATCCTCCCGTATATTCCCCAGTGAATAATTCCGACAAAAGCATAACTGCATCCAATCAGACAAACTGTCTGTACAGCACTAAAAATGAAATAGTTCCAGGCTTGGGAAAGAATGCGGTACTGAAGGATGATCAGAGAAGTAGCTCCCAAGAACAGATTGCTTAGAATTGTAAAAAACATGAACGGATAAAAATTGAATTTTACATTTCCCGCCTCAAAAATGAATGCGCCTGTCGCGCCCAAAATAACAATCAATAAAATTGTCCATAAAAAAATAAAAATTGTTACGGTTCCCAGTAATTCTTTTACCTGAATTGAAGAGAGCTGCTTTTCATATGCCTTTTTAATATAAAAGCTGTTCAAGTTAAGCGTGAAGAGTGGAATAAGGAAAGCGTTGACAGTTGTAACATATCCAAATATTCCGATATCTTCCGGTCCCAGATATTTCGTGAAAAACCTAAGCATTACAAGGCCTGCCAGAGCGCTGAAGACCGATGAGCCCAGGTATATAAGTATATTAAAATTCTCGCCTGTACGTAGCCCGATAAATATTCGCTTTAAACGCTGCACTTTAACAGAATATTGAATACAGAAAAAATTATCATGGATTTCAAAGAAGGTCTTCCCACTTCAGCGCCGAACCACTTACAAGGGACCTCCTGGCTGTTTTGCCCAATATTATTTCAAAATGTTTCGGTGCAATTCCATCGCCCGGGCGTATAATTCTTATATTCTGAGAAGTAAAGACATCTCCAGCAAGTATGTCTTTTGCGACATAAATGGATCTTTTATAAATAAGATTTTTTTCCTCCGCTTTCTGAACTCCGTATTCTATCCTGCCCAGACCTTGCCACGCACGCTCTGTTTCAATTACGAGGTGACGCATTTCATCCGGCTCCATTGAGAAAGCCGCGTCCACCCCGCCATCAGCGCGTGATAGGGTTAGGTGCTTTTCAAGCATAACAGCTCCTAAAGCAACAGCGGCAATGGATACGCCAATACCAGCGGTATGGTCAGACAGCCCAATCCCGCAGTTGAACATTTTTGTCATGTGCGGTATGGTAAGCAGGTTAGTGTTTTCAGGAGTGGCCGGATATGTGCTCGTGCATTTCAAAATAATTAATTCTTTGCACCCATTTTCCCTTAACAGGCGTACGCTTTCATCTATATCGGCCAACGTAGAAACCCCGGTCGACATAATAACGGGTTTGCCGGTTCTCGCAATTTTTGCCAGAAGAGGATGGTGGGTATTTTCAAAAGAAGCTACTTTATAGGCCGGCGTATTCAGCGACTCGAGGAAATCAACTGCAGTTTCATCGAAGGGGGAACTAAAACATATCAGCCCCTTCTCATGTGCCCTTTGAAAGAGGCTGTGATGCCACTCCCAAGGGGTGTAGGCTTCTTTATACAAGTCGTGAAGTTCTCGATTCCTCCATAGCGAAGTACCGTCCGTCACTGTATGCACTCCCGGTAGTGTTATCGTATCGGCAGTGTACGTTTGCAATTTAATTGCATCAACGCCGGCGGCGGCGGCGGCGTTCACTATCGCCAATGCCCTTTCCAGGGACTGATTATGATTGCCAGACATCTCGGCAACTATAAAAGGTTTGCGTGAAGCATTTATAAACGGCATCTGTTTAAATTTATATTATAGTTCCGTTCATTCCGGCACTGAATGGCAACCCTCTCTAATAATTTGAAGGCTTCCGCCACCTTCATTAAATATCAGGTCAATCACTGATAAATACGGCTCAAATTTACCCCACAATTGTGTGTATCTGGGATGCGTAAATTCCTGAAAAGAAATTGAAACCCCACTGGCGGTAAAAGACTCTCGGTCTAAAAAGACCTCCGCACCCTTTGCATCGTAGATATGAGTTGCCGATATAGCCTTGCAAAGGGCAACCACATCGTCACTTTTATTCGTTCCACCGTTTTCAATTCCAAGATGGGACGAGAATATGATGGGCGTCTGTATATCAAGAATATTGCAAATGGCGCGTATAAGAGAAACATTCAGGTCCCGAAGATATTCCGGCTTTCCTGTATATATCTCTTCGAAAACCGATTCGTATAGTGCAAAATAAGCGGCCCGCTTGTATGACCCTCGGATGGTCTGCCAATGCTTTTCAAGCGGGTCCCCGTTCACATATGATATCCTCACATCACATATCCTGGTCTTTTGCGGTGCGTGCTGAACGGGCACAGATAACGTGGCAACGCCATTTGATGTCTTTACCCTGTTCCTCTGCTGCCATGATTTCCTTACAAACTGAACGTGATCATATACAACAAAAACATCAGCCGAACTGATCATTTCAAAATACCCGATCCAAGGGATGTACGTAGGTTGTAAAATCGTGCACCTCATCATTTTAGATATTCTCCCCAAAAAATCATATCCGAATTGTCTATCATCAAAGGTGCCTGGTAGTCATCAAACCGCAAGTTCATTCTCTGCACATTTGCGAGGGGCAAATGTTCGTTCAATATTTCCGCAAATTCATCCATGCCAAAAAAGATGACTTCACAATTCCTTTCCCCAGTTTCTGGAAAGTCAATTTTGTAGCTCTTTGCACTTGTTTGTATCCCTTTCCCAAATCTGAAATCATCATCCTTTCTCACTCTTATATATACCTTGGCACCTTTTTCTAGGAAGTTTCTCTCCCTTAGTAACCTGAATAATTGAATGATCCTCTCATATTTGAGATAATAGATACTACTAGCCAAAATAAGCGCATTGAAAGGCGGATATACCCCGCTTTCCAGAAAATCAACCATGTCACCAGCTTTCAATTCATAGCCGGAGGTTTGGCTATCTTTCGAAAGGTTCTGAAAAATACGATTACCCTCTTCAATACACACGTAATTGCTGTCAACTCCAACCACCCTCCAACCAAATTGATAAAACAAGCTCAGATTATTTCCGTTGCCGCAGCCCAGCTCCAGAACGCTCCCAGTGTTCCGGCTCAATCCGTACTTAAAGAAAAAACGGGTAACAAATTCATCGGGATATCTAAGGCCTTGTATATCTCTAAGCTGCATGCGTCTGGTTTGTTAAATGTTCCTGTACATGATCATTAATGATATAAATTAATTCGTCAACATTCTCAAATTTAAAATAACGGTCAGTAAATAAATTTACAATCCTGCTGTGCAATAGATCCGAATTTGGCTGATCAATATCTTCAAAAATTCTCGTCGACGGCTTAAAATGGGAACTGGCAAACAGCCCGGCATCGAATATTTTAGCCAACAACTTCTCCTTATGTGGCACAAGAATATTGAACCGCCAGTTTTGAAATTTTTTTGGCAATTGAATCGCGGGGAGCAGGCCTTCTGTAAATTTTCTGTCGTAGGCTTCTTTGATGACACGGGATGCACTCAGCCCGTCCAAAACAATTTTTTTATACAATTCAAACTCGATTTCCGGTGTGGCGGTATCAAGCCAGTCGGATTCTATTTGCTGAAGTTCAATGTTGGTAGGGTTATCAATGGCTTTCCGTATTTGGCTGCTTATTTCCGCCAAGTCGGTTGCCCTATAAACCATTTGCTTTCGTTGATAAGCGATGCTGCTTTTCAAATTTGCAAATGCTCCCCATCCAAGATCAACATACTTGGAATAGCCGGTACTGTAGAGATTAACATCGGCGCAGCGCAAGTCTTCGTCAAAAGAAGGAATAGATACACATTTATCATCAATAATTATAATGTTATGGTTTATTGCTTTCACCCTTCCGAAAAAATATTCAAAAGAATCCCGAACGCCGTAAGACCTTACAAACAGGATCCCAGAATACCGGCTTGGACACGCTGATATCTTCTTAATGATAATTTCCTCATCCATACAAAGTGTCAGATTCGAGATATCGACAAACTCAATTTCAACACCCGCTTTCAAAAAAGCGGCGACTACAATCGGGCAAATGTTAGCGGGCATTAAAAAAACGCCCGGATTTCCGATAGATGTTACGATATTATACAAGATTGTACACGCCCTCTGCTCAAATACAAATCTCATTCCGCTTTCTGATTAAATGATCGACAATTCGCCTGGCACCCTGCCCGTCGGCGCTCTCACTACCTTTCAGACCCATTTCCCGCCGGCATTGACAACTACTGCCTAATCTCCTTATCAGGCTGGCTACATTGTCATAGGTCTTTTCGTCATTCCACTTTCCCGCGTAGTCAATAGAACCGACGGTGTGCCATCCGGCTATATCCAGTCGTTGGTTATCTATCACTTCGATCGCAATTGCAGGGAGGCCCATTCGCGCAAGTTCATATAACGTCTGCCCGCCGCCTGACACAACTATGTCAGCATTGCCGAACGCCGCGGCCATCTCCACAGCACCAGGATAAAAAATTAGGGCCACATCATCTTCTCTACCCATTTTCAGCAACTGGGTAACAATACTCTCATCGAAGCCGCGACCAATAACTACCTGCTTCCTCACGCCTGAAGGCATCTCAACCTGGAGTATTTTCAGCAGCCGCGGACTTAAGCCACGGAGATCGCCCCCTCCCATCGTAATCAGGATGCTTGCGACCTCTTCTTTTATTTCCCTTTCCGGAACGTCCCAAAACGGTTTCCGCAATGAAATATATTTAGTTCCTAAAAGGTAGTCACTATTCTTGCCTCCAATAGGCGCATACTCCTTTTCAGCAAACGGCGTCCAGTCAATTATTGTTGTATTGTCTGACTTATGGGTAATCCTCCTGGCGTCATCTATGCATGCAACAGCCCGCGCCTGGGCTGCTATATTGAGTACCGTCTCTTGAGAGACTATCATAGAATCGATGATCACCAAATCGGATCCCGCGAGCAGTTTTCGCCGAACTACAGAATCATGGATCCAATCAACCAACTGGTAGCCATTCTCGGGAAGAATGGCTGCAACGTCACTGTACCCGTAAATAAGCATCTGGGCGGGAATCTGGCGTTCCTCAAATGCTTGATAAAGTGAAAAACACCGGGCAATATGCCCAAATCCAATTTTGCCTCCTCCCTCAGTCAATATGAACGTTTTCATATATGATTAGTTACTATACCTATCATCGGGCAAGGTGCTTCTACAAATATTTTCTGAATACAGGTTTTGTCGGCTCTCCGATCAAGTGTTTTTCATACCCGTCAGACAAGGCTCTTTTGTAAACATCCAGACTCTCTGAAAATGCACTTGAAAAATATTCAACGTCATTCTTTGTATGGCTGTAACAAGGAATAAAGATGCCTTGAAACAGCACACCACGCCTGATCATTTCCTGGAGCATTAGTGTCCTATATCCGCTTGATATATGTTTATCCGAGTTTTTAAAAATAAAATACGGCAACCATTCGGATCGATTTAATGTAACAAAATCATTTAGGTCATGCCGATCAATTGCTTCCTGGCAGATATTGCTAAACCATTTTCCCATGCCGTGATTATGGGCAAGAACGTCATTTCTGCGGAATTCGTTGATGGTCGTTATTGCGGCCCGCATTGCGTGTGTTTCTGCTCCGTGGGTTGTTGATACCAAAAAAACCTTCTCAGCTCCCGCGTTTCGTATGCCCCCAATCTCCATAATTTCTCTTTTGCCGGTTAGCGCGCAAAACGCAAATCCATTAGCAATTCCCTTCCCCCATGTCGCCATATCAGCATCGAGCGCATATTTTGTAATTGAACCTGGAAAATCAGTCTTAAATCCCGTAACCATTTCATCCAGAATAAATAAGGCTCCACCCCCATGCGCAATGTCAATCAGGTGTTTAACTAACTCGGCAATTTCGCTCGTATGTTCGCTTTTCTCTGGCTCAGTAATTACACAGGCGATTTGCCCAGGATACTTCTCGAACAGTTGCCTGAGAGAAGCGGGGTCATACGATTTAAATGTAACCGACAATCCAATGATTTCTTCAGGAACGCCCCTGCTACATTCAGTTTTGCCTATAAACCAATCGTCGTAAGAATAAAAAGGATGATCGTACGGGAAAGCGACGAGTTTCCTTCCCGTATACGCTCTCGCCATTTTTACCGCAGCAGTGGTCACTGTTGACCCATTTTTTGCAAATTTAATCATGCCATGTTGTGGCACCAGCGACAAGAAAGCTTCCGCCATTTCTCTCTCTAAAGATGCGGGCCTTTGAAAATTAACACCTCTCTCCAACTCATTCCTAACGCTTTCCAATACCGGCTGGTAAGCGTGTCCCAAGCTAACGGTTGACAAACCCATTGAACAATCGAGATACATATTTCCATCCAAATCCCACACATGGGCCCCTCTGCCGTGTGTGATTGCCGCTGGGCTTAATTGCGGAAATTGATCATCTCCTTTTGAATACGTATGAGCGCCACCCGGTATCAAGTCATGAATATGTGCCCTGTAATCATCAGATGCGGAAAAATTGCTTATGTACCTCAGCTTAGGCGGTTCGGAGAATTCTTGTGCCATTGTGCTCATTTTATGTTGTCAAATAGATCAATATTCTTATCGATAAACTCAACATATTCCTTCCATCCCTTCTTATCCCCCAAATTTTCAATCAAAACCCTGATGTTATCAAAATCGGTCTGCGTGTCGAGGGTTAGACGGTAATTGAAAAAATCAAACGGTTCAGCATAGCTGCATCCATTGAATATTCCGGCTCCCGATAGCGTTGAGTTTCTGAGCATATACGGGCTAACATGTTCGCGATCTTCAGGACTCGTGGCACTTTGATGAGTCTTTTTAAGGCATTCCAATGTGAATATTTCAACATCTACGCCATCAGGGAAGGTAGGCTTGAAACTATTTGTGCCGTAATCGGAGGCGCTTCGCAGAAAAAAATTAACCAGGTTATCTATCTCTGCCGGGTCAATAAGTGGACAATCAGATGTGACTCGCACTATATATTTCGGATCATTTTCTACGGCACATGTATAGTACCTTTCCAGAACGTCAGTTGTTGATCCTTGAAAAGTGGATATTCCCATTTTTTGAGCCACTGATAATATACTATCCGCTTCTGGTTCGAAAGTAGTAGCAACAACGATCCGATCAATCATTTTCGAACGTTTCAAACGTTCAAGGTGGATCTGCAGCACTGGTTTCCCATCTATTTCCCTCAGCACTTTGCCAGGTAATCTCTTTGACCCAAATCTTGCCTGAGTTATAGCCAAAATCATTAAATCCAGTTATAGGGATATAGTAAATTTTTCTCTGCAACGTCTATGCGATCGATCTCGCGTTTTAGTCCCTCGTCAATAGCTCTATTCATTTTGACAATATTGCTTTTCAGTTGAGCCAAGCTCTCAACTCCTATTATCACAAAATCGATATTTTCTTGAGCTCGTACATACGAAAGTGCAAGTTCATTCATCCCGACTGCATACTTTTTTGAAAGATATTGGAGCTTTTCAACGTATTTTATTAGCGGCTCTAGAACTATTGGGAATGCATCCAACTCCTTAAAAAAAAGTCCCTGAAGAAACAATGACCTTGCAATTGTTCTTTTTCCTCTTAATTTTGCCAGTTCAAGCATTGGCCCTCGCTTTGAATGATTATCGAGCATATTGAACGGGAATTGTATTGAATCTATTTCATCGTACGTCAGTGCCTTGGCAAAATCTTCATTACTATAAACTGATACTCCTATATTTTTTACTGCCTTTTCTGCCTTGAGGCGGCAGGCCTCCTCCAATAAGTTAGGAATATTCTCTATATCCCTAAAAGAATGGAAATAATAGGTTTGAATAACTGGGACACCTAGCTGTTTAGTACTTTGAGACAATTGCTCTGAAGCGGACAGGTTTACGTTTCCTGAAAATTTTGTATCAATCTCAAATCTTTTCCGCAGGCTTTTGTGAAAAAGCCCTACAGCTTCTTCTGCACGGCCATAAGTACCGGCGGTGTCAATTTTGCGAATTCCGGCATCAAATGCGTATTCGAGAATTTGAAATATTTGCTCATTTCTGAGTTCGCCATGCTGGTTGTTGATCCCGTAGTTTGAACCGAATTGCGCAGTTCCAAGTATTATTCTATTCATTCTCCCATTTGAACGCGGGATTAAAAATGGCCATTCTTAATACATCGAGATACTCGCCATGATAGCAGACATGTTTCCTGTAATTCCCCTCCACCTCAAATCCGATCCTTCTATAAAGTTCGACTGCGGGGATGTTGCGTTTTGCCACACCCAGGGTTATCTTTCTTAACTTTTCTGTTTCAAAACAATAACTTAATACACGTTCGGTTGCCTCCCGGGCATACCCCTTACCCCATTGGGCTTTATCGCCTATCATAATTCCATACTCTCCCAATCCGTGCACTCTAAAAACAGGATCAATTTTGATATTTCCTATATGCTTGCCAGTTTCCTTCAAATGAATGGCCCAAAACAACAAGTTTCTATCCAACTCCACTTTTTTCAGGTATTCCTTCAACATTTCAAGAGTATAGCCTCCCCCCGTTTGCATATACTTGTAAACATCAACATCATTCAACCACAGCACATATTGCATGCTAAGATGCGCCGTTGTCAAGGCACGATACTGTAATCTATCGGATTCCAGAACAGGAGCCATCTTTTATCTGTTTGTCTCTAAAAAAATAAGGATGCTGGCAATGACAAACTCCTGTTCGTCCTCTGCCAGAGTCGGGAAAATGGGCAGACTCAGACAATGCTGATAGTAATTTTCGGCAGCCTCCATGTACAACACCTTATCGCAAAGCGATTGGTAATAGGGTTGCCTGTAAACTGGAATATAATGAATTTGGCAAATAATGCCTTTTTGCCGGAGATATTCATAAAGCTCCTTCCGCCTCTCAACCTGTATGATATAGAGATGATATGCGTGCCCTTCAACGATCCCAGATTGTGAGATAATTTCCTTAATGTCTTTAAATGCCCGAAAATATTTCCCAGCAATCTCTCTTCTCCGCCTCAAGCCCCCGTCAGCCCTGCGTAGCTGGGATATACCCAATGCGGCCTGAAAATCCGTCAACCTGTAGTTATATCCCAACTC
>Ga0206919_1097_pt1 | contig 21732 bp, 15 predicted proteins | sample Alteio_BWOrgHeat_67_FD_152962 | JGI IMG/M metagenome (GOLD analysis project Ga0206919, IMG submission 152962) | Enriched cells from forest soil in Barre Woods Harvard Forest LTER site, Petersham, Massachusetts, United States -... | ecosystem: Environmental > Terrestrial > Soil > Temperate forest >... | reverse complement strand
AATTGCTTCATCCGCCAAAGGTTTTATTACTAAAACCTTTTATGTCAGGGGCATTTTGGGCAATGTTAATTTTAGTAACCTATAAGGTTTGGTGTTCTCGAGCTATTTAAAACCTTATAGGTTTGTGCGCACAAAGTTCATTCATTTCAGCCAAACCTATAAGGTTATGTTGCCTTTCGAGTAGAAACCTTATAGGTTATGTGGATAACTTTTTCCATCTATCCCTCAACCCATTACAAAATATTTTCAAAAAAACACGCAACACTTTTCATTTCACTATATATACCTTATGAAACCCGGCTTAAATGCTTTGGTATTCGTCGTTCTTTATGTATTGAGAAAAGGGGTCCCGCCGTCGCTTAAAGGCTATGGCGGGCAATGCAGGGATAAGGGGTCAGGGGTCAGAAAAAAAACAGGGCCTGTTATTGTCTGTTATTCCGCTGTTATAATTTCTGATTTTGGGCCTGATACCCTCCTGTTAATTGCCTGTTATTTTGGCTCAGTTTTTGATTTAATTATTTATAAATCAATATTTTAATGTGTTTAAAAAAAATTGGATAACAGGACAGAAACGGTCAAGGGTCATGCGTCGTGAGTCGTGAGTCGTGAGTCTTGCGTAAAGGCAGCACGGATGGGTTTGGGGTATTAAGAATTGAGTATTGGGTAAAGGCAGCAGGGATGGGTCGGAGGTGCGTTGCTAGAATTACACACCCCTACAATCCATTTTTGTGCTACGATACCGCACAAAAACTTATTAGAGGGGATTCTCTTCGAGGTTGCGGCTATGCGTTGTTTTCAAACTTTGCGGCTTTGTGTCTTTGTGGCCCATTTTCTTCCTTGTCAGCTTTGCGTCTTTGCGGCTCCCGATGAACCGGGATGTATTTGCGAGAGATTTTCTTTGTGGCCTTTGCGTGAACATTTGAACCCGTAAGAATTGAAAGGCTCATATCGAAATTTCGCACGAACAAAACGTCGATTGGTGCAAATGGGATTGATGAATCATTGATAGGCATTTATACCTCTCAATTAGTTACAAATAAAGGCTTATTTAACAATGTGTTGCAAAGCTGCGCTTTTGTGATTTTATTGCTAGCAATGGAAAAATGGAGGTTTGAAAGCGTAAGAAAGTCAGGCGTCAGGCGATAGGCGTTAGGCGTCAGTCGAAGAAAGCATGGATGGGTCGGAGGTACGTTGCTTTCGGGGGGGCCGTCAAGCTTTGGGCGTGAGCCGGAATGACGGTTCTGATTTTCCTGAGAAAAGACAGCTTGGATGAGTCGGATGTTCGTGGTTTGTCATCCTGAGGCACGAAGGATATTGTTGCACTTAGGTCGCCAGATTCTTCGCAAGCTCAGAATGACAAAAGGGGCATCACGTTTAATCGGGTTAGCCACGTTGCTTTCGGGGGATCCCGGCTCAAGGCCGGGATGACGGCACAGATGTATGCCTCCAAAATTTAATTTGCATCAATGTTTTGTAAATTGAATCAAAATGCGGAACTTTGCACGCTCATTAAAAAAGACAATTGTTTAGGTTGTCTTTTGGTTGAACTGTTAAGGCCTTATTAAGCGAGGCTTTTTTTTCGGGGCGTGGCGCAGTCCGGTAGCGCACCTGGTTTGGGACCAGGGGGCCGCAGGTTCGAATCCTGCCGCCCCGACATTACAGTTTACAGTTAACACTGATCAGTCAACAGTATAGCAAAACCAAAGACATTATAATTATTAGATAATGCCTGTGCCTTGCGAATCTGACGACTTTTGACTGACGACTGACGACTGTTGACTGACGACTGAAATGGTCCCGTAGCTCAGTTGGATAGAGCAACAGCCTTCTAAGCTGTGGGTCGAAGGTTCGAATCCTTCCGGGATCACATTGGAATATAAAGGGTTACAATATTTGTTTGTGGCATTGGCAGGTTTGGTTTACCGGTATTAATACGTAAACCGGGTATATTTGGTTAGTCGAGCGCCCCCTCCCGCCGTGTATTTGGTTTTCGGTTTCAATTTCCCCCACTGGTTTCGTAACTGCCTGATTTTGGGTTAACAATCTTTAACAAATCTTAATAAAGCATTAAGAGAATATCGATTTTGGCCGGGATAGCTTTGTACCATCATTTTGATACAAACAAATTAATTATTGAACTATGAAAACGTTAAATGTAATGAAAGTAGCAATGGGCAGCCTGATGATTTGCCTGATTGCTTTGAGCACCAGGGGCAATGCCTTTATTGGAAACGACAAAGAAAATCCAAATACACCGACACATACTGTTAAGATAGCTGACATCACCCGCGAAAACGAAATGCCGCGCGAAATGCGAAGCGGCAGAACGACAGAAGAGGGCATCAACAACCTGGCTGTATCAGCCTTTAACCTGGATGCAGTGAAAGACGGCAAGTACAGCCTGGCCTTTAACCTGGCTAAAAACGGCACAACATTTGTCCGCATTGTAGATAATGCGGGATATGACGTGTATTTCGAGACATATAAAGACGGGCAGACCTATAATAAGCAGATTGACTTGTCAACTTTACCGGCAGGCACCTACTTCTTCCAGGTAACCCAAAAAGGGAAAACTTATTCAAAAAAGCTGATATTTAGCTAAATAACTTACAGGTTTTTTTCATAATAATCTGGAATTTGGAGACAGGCGCGGGGGTCATACCGCGCTTGTCGTATTATATAAAGGGCTGATATTCATTATAATAATGAGAAAAAAGCAGAATGGGGCCGGAGGGCAAATAAAAAATCTTCTACAACCCTTCTCTGAACCAAATATTTGTTGCATCTTTGCAGTCCGAAAAATTTTTATAAGACATGTACGCCATAGTAGATATCCAGGGTCAACAGTTTAAAGTAGAAAAAGGACAATCATTATTTGTTCACAGGCTTCCCGGTGAAGAGGGTAGCGCGGTAGAATTTAACAAAGTCCTCCTTTTGGCTGATGGAAGCAGCATTAAGGTTGACAAACTTAAAAATGCCAGCGTAAAAGCTACTATTATCAATCATCTTAAAGGCGATAAGAAAATCGTTTTCAAGAAGAAAAGAAGAAAAGGCTACGAAAAGAAAAATGGCCACAGGCAGTCATTTACCAAAATTACAGTAGAAGAAATTACAGCATAAACTATAAATTACTGAGTTTGTGGGTTATGGTTTACAATAACTTAATAACCTGTTAACTTAATAACGAAACAATAAAATGGCACACAAAAAAGGAGCCGGTAGTTCCAGGAACGGTAGGGAATCAGAAAGTAAACGATTAGGCGTAAAAATATACGGTGGCCAGGCCGCTATCGCAGGTAACATCATTGTTCGCCAGAGAGGTACCAAGCACCACCCGGGTAAAGGTATTGGCCTTGGAAGAGACCACACCTTATTTGCTTTGGTAGATGGTATCGTGAAGTTTGAAAAGAAACGCGACCATAAAAGCTTTGTATCCATGATTCCTTTTGAGGAAGCCAATGCTGCCAAAGCACAAGCTGCCCTTGCTGCAAAGGAACCTGCACAAACGAAAGCAAAAGCCAAGCCTGCTAAAAAAGAGGTAGAAGCAACTATTGAAACTTCTGAAACCGAGGTTAAAGTTAAGAAAACAAGGAAGGTTGAAGAAGCAGCTCCGGAAGCAGAAGCTGAAGCAAAACCAAAGAGAACAAAGAAAACTGAAGATACCGCTACAGAAACCCCTGCCGCAGAAGCACCAGAGGCAACTCCTGAAGCGTAAGAAGTTTTTCCATCGAATAATAAAAAGCCTTGTTCTTAACGGAACAGGGCTTTTTTTATGGAAACGATTGTTGTTGATCGTTGTTGGATGATAGTGGATAGCATATAAACCCCATATATAATTGATTTTTAAATTTAAGATATATTTAGCTTTTTCCCTGGTACTTATCATTGGACCAATGCCAGTTATAGTCAAAGCCCAGTCCCTCCAAAAGCCATTTCCACAACATACGGTTTATACCTTGGGGAGCATTAAGCCAAACAACAGAACCCAGGCTGAAATGGATAGTTCGGTAGTAAAGTTCTACAGGCAATGGAAAAAGCACTACCTCAGGTTTACTCCACGACTCGAATGTTATCTGTATTGTAATGCTGACGGCAACTGGCGGGGCGGGAACAAATCCCCAAATAGTGTTTCTTTGTCTGAGGGGCATGGATATGGGATGCTAATAACTGTGATGATGGCCGGATATGACCCGGATGCCAAAACCAACTTTGATGGCATGCTGATGTATTTCAAACATCATCCCAGCAGCATTAACCATCATTTAATGGCCTGGAACCAGGTAAAGGATTCCTCCCTTACCGAAAAGAACTCTGACGATGCCACCGATGGGGATATGGATATTGCTTATGCACTCTTATTGGCTGATAAACAATGGGGAAGCACTGGCAGCTACAACTATAAAAAGGAAGCCATCGACATAATAAATGCGCTGATGGCGACCAATGTAAACCATGAAACAGAACAAATGATCATGGGTGATTTTACGGAGAAGGGTGAACCATTTTATAATGACGTGAGGAGCTCAGATATTATGCCTGATCATTTTAAAGCATTTGCAGAAGCAACCGGTAATGCGGAGTGGCTCAAAATCAGCGATTATAGCTATCGGCTTTTAACAACGCTCCAGAAAAAATATAGCCCTATAGCAGGATTATTCCCTGATTTTGTGCGGAACAAGGGCAATAAACCAAGGCCGGCCGGTCCATATTTTATGGAGAAAGGCCAGGATGGATACTACAATTATAATGCCTGCAGGCTACCCTGGCGACTTGCCTGTGATTACCTGGTTTCAGGAGACACCCGTGCAAAAAATCTTTTGACCCCAATAAATAGCTGGATTATTAACAGATGCAAAACGGATCCTGAGAAAATAAGGGATGGCTATGATCTTTCGGGTAAACCAACCATAGGAGCCAGCGGAGACAATATTGCCTTTATAGGTTCTTTTGGTGTAGGAGCCATGATTGATGCCAGTAACCAGGTTTGGCTGAACCGGATCTGGGACTATGCTGCCAATGAAGTAATAGGAGACGAGGAATACTACGGTAACACCCTTAAAATGTTGTATATGATTACGATTTCAGGGAATTGGTGGAGTGTCCCAGTTAACAATAAACAGTAAGCAGTAAACAGTAATAATGCTCATTTAAGTTCGCGCCAGCCAACCTTTAACCTTTAACTTTTAGCTTTTAACCAAATAAAAAAGGCTCTGCATTTCGGCAAAGCCTTAGTATCACACGGCAGATGAGTGTTTACCGGTGACGGGAAAAGAAAGAGGAAAGATTATTAACCTATAAACCTAAAATTTCTCGTTGCTGGGTCAAATGTAAAGCGGTTTTAAAAAAAATATTTTAATATTTTCTTAAAATCTTACGCGTTCAAAATCTAAAAAAGAAGCTTAAAAAAGAAGAATTGGCTTGACTTAACCCTTAAAATTTTACGCGGAAACCTGGTTTTAAAACCAGTTCTGAAGAATGGCCACCATGATAAAGAACGACACCAAACAGGCTGAAGCTATTTTATTTAGCAACATGGCATTTCTAAAATTTGCTTCGTTTTTATCGACAAGAAATGCAAAATACCAAAGTACAAAAAAGGCAAAAAGCGGTGCTAAAAAAACCTGGAAAAGCACGAAATATATTACGCGATGAAAATAATTCATGAAGTACAGATAGAAGCCTAGGTTGGCAAAAAGGAAGACGATCGCACTAAAAATAAAGGTGCCGTTGCACCCTAATAATATACTTGCCGTTTTATCTCCCCTGTCCTTGTCCTCCTTATGCTGGTAAATCTGGGTCAGCGGATAAAAGCCAAGAATCATGGCTGATGACAGCAAAGCAGGTACTATTATTTCCCCATCATTTAACTGGCTGAAATGATATCCATGCAATGCAACTGTTGCCATCAAATAGGTGAAAGCACCCTGGAATATAGATGCTGTGAGCAATGCGAGTATACCATATTTTTTCAACCTGATCATAGGATGACTATAGGCTTTTGAAACAAGTCCATAGATAAATAACATTAATGCGAATTCCCAGTTTATCAATAGACCTAATCCAATCGCCACTAAATCAAATGCGAGAGATACATAATAGAGTTCCAGCTTTACCGGAGGTGGTTTTTCAAGTCCGCCAATACTCTCAGTATCTTTGTCAAAATAGGAATTGAACCCATTGCTCGCAGGATACAAGAAAATATGAATAGCCACAAAGGATATTACCAGGTTCTTAATATCTGCAAAAGGGAACTGGCATGCGGCAAAAACAAATACCGGCATCAGGTACAGGGAGAACGGGATTCGGAGATGGAGCCAGGTAGACCGGTGCATAGATTCGAACAATTTGATGTAATTTACTCTTTATTCTTTAATTTGGCCAAAAATATTTAATGCAAAGCTATATAAATGCCATCGGCACCGCGGTACCGGAGCACAAAATTTTACAGGGATATGCCGCCGAATGGATGTGCAATGCATTAAATATTAAAGGGAAAGAGCAAAAACTCATTCATACTTTATATGATGCCACAGGCATTGAAAGCCGGTATTCGGTACTTGAAGATTTTTTGGCTGAGAAAGAAAATTTTGGTTTTTTCCCGAATACGGATGACCTTGAACCCTTCCCCGGCGTAAAAAAACGGATGGAACTTTACAAGAAATTTTCCCTGCCGCTGGCTATTAAAGCGATTACCAATTGCCTGGAGAAAACAACGACTAAACCCTCCGAAATCACCCATATTATCCTGGCCAGTTGCACAGGTATGTATGCACCGGGCCTCGAGATTGACATCATTGAAGAACTAGGGCTCAACAACAATACCGAACGAACCTGCATACAATTCATGGGCTGTTATGCGGCCTTTAATGCTTTAAAATCTGCCGATTATATTTGCAGGGCAGATGAGAATGCAGTAGTAGCTGTGGTTTGTATTGAACTTTGCAGCATTCATTTTCAAAAGACACCGGGACGGGATACTATTGTATCTAATGCGCTTTTTGGAGATGGGGCAGCGGCTGTCCTGGTAACCGGAAAGGCTAAATCCGGCATCAATTTGAAGCTGGCATCCTTTAAATGTATGCTGGCTTCTGAAGGCAAAAACGATATGGCCTGGCAAATCGGGGATTCAGGTTTTGAAATGAAATTATCTTCCTATGTGCCCGATATAATAAAAAGCGGTATTAAGAATTTAACGGAACAATTGCTTCAAAATCTGGGGCTTGGGCTGAAACAGATCGATTATTTTGCAATTCATCCCGGTGGCCGCCGTATCCTGGAAGTGTGTGAAGAAGAACTGGGTATGACAAAAGAAGACAATTGCCATGCATATAAAATTCTTCGTGATTATGGTAATATGTCCTCTCCTACCGTGTTGTTTGTCATTAATAGCATCCTTCAAAAATTATCATCTGCCGACAAAGGTAAAAAGATTCTCAGTTTTGCCTTTGGGCCGGGATTAACAATGGAATCGATGCTGCTGGAGGTTGTGGAGGGATAATAGTTGAAAGCTGGGTGTTTTTGTCATGTCGACGCAGGAGACATCTGGTTCCCTTTTTGTTAAAGATTGAAAGTTTAAGTTTTTTGCTGACGCAACGATAAACTGCTGATTAATTCTAACCTTAATCATTCAACCTCCCAACCTCCTCCAACAACCAACTGATATTTATGATTTTTTTGGTCTCTTTAATTTTCTGATCCAGGGCTTCTACCTTTTTATAATAATCCTTCTGTCGCTGGTATGGCAGTTTGGTTTTGAGCATGAATGCTTTTTTGGCAAACCTGACCAGGTTTTCATATATCTCGGCAAGATCATCTGAAATAAGTTTGTTTCGTTTGATATAAATACCAAATGAAGAAACCAGCGCATAAAAGCTCTCTTCTTCTCCAAATGGTCTTGTTGATTCCTCAGATTTACCGGCAATTGCTTTAAATAACACAAAAACACATTTCAAAACAGGTACTGTGGCATCCGGAAATCCAAATGATCCGCCCCTTACCATCAGCTTTTCAAAAGATAGCGCGCTTGCCGGTGATACGGTTTTAGCAACGATCAATCTCGGTTCGGCTGCCATACCTGTTACCAATATTTATGGCATAGCCGTCAATATAAAAAATGAATCGGTAAGTGCTCCTAAATATTTTATGCAAGACCTAAGCCATTCCTGGTTAGGTACCTATCATAAAAACCTGGTGTCTCTTGTCATTAACGATTCCAACAATAATAGAATTGGCCTGGGTCTCACCCGCACCGATCATAAAAACGTATCAGGCTATGGGCCGGTGGCAGTATTATCCATCATAATGCCTGAAAACCTTGGTGGTAAAAGAGAAGTTCGGCACTATATCAATTTTAATATTGAAACCTATAAAGCCATCAGCGCCAGTGAAACCAATGTACCGCTGAACCCTACAGGTGATTCGATCCTGGTTTATCAATACAAAAACTCAGGAATACAAAATAATAGCTTGCAACCATCTGAAATTAAATTATTCCCAGATCCCGCGCGTGATATATTAAATATCGTACCTCACCATGGCTTAATTACCGGCGTCTATATTACAAATCTGCTCGGTGAAAGTATTTATTCTTCAAAAAATAATAATGAAGCTCAAATGCAATTGTCAACCGACCAACTGGCCAATGGAATATATTTTATAAATATTTCAACCACAGAAGGCATTTGCAGAACAAGATTTGTAAAGGAATGATCGCTGTCTGAATCGCGGATTTGATGGATGACGCAGATGGCACTGTTTAAAAACTGCGAAATCCTTTAATTTGTAAAATCTGCGATTAAGAATAAAAAAAATATTGTCTCCCTCTCTTTGTGTTAAAAGCGCCGCCGAATCAGGCGGCGTTTTTGTGTTCTTGGTCGATGAAAAGGTGAGCGAAAACTGCTGTATTTTCAAAAAAAATTTGATCCGTTTTTAAAAATCGATTTTAATATTTAGTTGGTTTTCTAACCCAGTATGGGTTGTATTATTGTAGAAATAAATAAACATTGGTTTATTGACCCCGTAAGGGTCATACATCTTTGGCTGGCATTATAACAATTAAAATTATGATGTGCAACCCATACTGGGTTGATCGATAACATCATCTCATTTTTCTACAATAATTTAACCCATACTGGGTTGGGCATAATATGGTGAAAAGAAATTTGGGGTCAAGGAAAATTTCCGAAAGCCATAATTTTTTGTTCCACCTTATACTATTTACACAATTTTCGGGGAGCTACTATTGAGTCAGGTAACCTTTAACCTTCAACTTTTAACCTTTAAATGATTGAAATCCAGATGTCTCCTGCGTCGACAGGACAATATTCACTAGCTGAGTGCCTTAACTATTTACCACTTACCATTTACTACTTACTCCCTGTCCCCTAATCTAAAAATACTCATAATATTTTGCCCGTAAGATCTTTTATCAAAGCGTTCAGGGATATGATCGAGTTTAGTAACGGAATGATGTTCCACAATACACCATCCCTCAGGCGTAAGCAGTTCGCGGTCAAGGATAATGCGGATCATTTCTTCATATTTTGTCCATGCATAGGGCGGATCGCAAAATATGATATCATAGGTATCTCCTGTGTTTCTGAGAAACTGCATTACATCTCCTTTCACCACATCTATCGCATCCAGCTCCAGTTTTTTAGCTTCCGATTTTAAAAAGCCGGTGCAACCGGGGTGCTTGTCGACAGAAGTCACTGTCCTTGCCCCTCGCGAGCCAAACTCCAGGCTCATACTGCCTCCCCCACTAAATAGATCCAGCACATCGCAATCTTCCATGTCAAAGTTATTTACCAGGATATTGAAAATACTTTCCTTGCTCAGGTCAGTCGTCGGGCGGATGGGCAAGTTCCTCGGCGGTCGGATGATATGGCCCTTGTGGGTGCCGCTTATGATTCGCATACAGGTGTGCTTAGGGCGTTATAAAACAGGTGGCCGGATATGTCAAGCATTGGCATGCAATAACTGAACTGGGCAGGCCGGTCTTCGGGTTTCAGATTTTTGATATATTTTATTAAGAGGTTATAGGTTTCATCCCCTTTTTTGATAAATCCGGCGTAGAAATATGGATCCTTTAGTGGATTAACCTTCAGTTGTTCACTTACAAACATCACAAAATACAAAACTTCTTCAGGCGTGATGGTATTGAAGGTATTGTAAAACTGGAGCGCCCCTTCAAGGAAAACCGCCAGGCTGATAAAGCCATCACTGATATTAAAATGCAAATGTAAACCCGGCAAACCTTTATGGTTGAGAAAAACTGCATCAAGCCAGGCCGCATCAATGTGTAAAAACTGGTTGATGCTGAGTGCCGCTTCACGTTTTAGGGCATCGTATTGTTCATCGTAAGCAAAGATCAATTGCGCATCAAGTCTTTTTACAGGGTATGATGCAATCGATTCGTTATTTTCAATTATCTGCTGATTGGATATCAATTCCATCTTCATGCTTTCCCGGTACAAAACCGCCGGGGCCAGTAGTGTTTTAGGAACGGAAAGAAACCACCGGGTTGGCAATTCGGAATTATTCTTAACAATCTCCTTTAGCACTTCCGCAAGTTTCTCAACCTCTTGATCGTTAAATTTTGCAGCAAATAGAGAAACAAACCTTTGTTTGGCATGGTCAAAAACAGTTTTTACGACATGATTTTGAAAAAGTACCATATTGCAAACTGCCCTGGCATGCGGCACCCATGATGCATCTGCTACATCATAAAGAACTTGAATATCTTTGTTTTGAATATTTTCCATAATAGGGTCTGCAAAATTATGGTTAAAAATTGGCAATTTTCAGGGGACAGGGTTCAGGGGAAGATTAATCCCGAGCCTTTCGTGAGAGGTGAGGTCTAAAACAGGCCTGAAACATATGATTTGTCGTATGATTTTAAAAAACAAACGACCCCGGAGCAGTGAGTGAAAGATGTTTTTTAGCTTTTTTAATTAAAATATAGATAATAAGATGGTATTTTGCGGATTAATCTTTCAAGAGTTAAACGTCAACATAAATAACCCTGAAGGGGTTAAATATAAATAACCCCGGGTCGCAACCCGGGGATTTACCAACAAGAATTTTTAACAACCCTGAAGGGGTTGAATGTGAATAATTAATAAAATATACGACGTGATTTTCAGACTTTTTCGCCAACAACGATCCTTTTATTATCTCCTCATTCTTCCCCTTTTTTTTGCTTGCAAAACCAAAAAGACAGTCACTAAAGAATCGGATTATCAGCCCTATACCAATATTGATTTTGGAGAGGTAAAAATTGTTGCCCATCCTGCTTACAAAGGCACTGCGACTAAGTATTTTGACATTACACACATGGTACTTGATATCACCCCGGAATGGAAAACGAGGCATATCATTGGAGCTGCAACATTAACCCTTTCACCCCATTCCTATCCACAGGATAGCCTGATTCTGGATGCAAAGGATTTTATTATAAAAAGAGTGGAACTAGTGAATGAAGGCAGGGATTCTTTTGCGGAATTAAAATACCATTATGACAATCGGAAGCTTAACATCCTCTTAAACCCGACCATTGTATATACGACAGATAGGATTGGTGAAAGTGTAACTACAAGTAGATATGAGAATCATCATTCTTATTTACCCGGCGATACTTTTCAAATCAAAATAGAATACATTGCCAAACCGGAAGATATCCGAAAAGATTCAATCGTAACCAAAAGCGATGAACAGGGTATGTATTTTATTAACCCTGATGGCATTGATTCAGGCATTCCGCGCGAAATGTGGAGCCAGGGAGAAGTGAATAACAATTGCGGCTGGTTCCCGACCATTGATGAGCCGGAGCAGAAATTTACGCATGAAATAAATATAACCGTTGATACTGCCTTAACTACCCTTTCCAATGGTAATCTTGACTACACTTCCCTCAATAAAAACGGAACAAAAACAGACCATTGGAGCATGGACTTGCCACACTCATCATACCTCGTAATGGCAGCTGCCGGCACCTACAAAATGGTAGAAGACAACTGGCGGGACAGTATTCCGGTAAACTACTATGTAGAACCACAGTATGCACCCTATGCCCGAAAAATATTTGGCAATACACCGGCTATGATTGAATATTTTTCGAAGTTATTAAAGTATGACTATCCCTGGCAAAAGTACAGCCAGATGGTGGTACGCGATTTCACCAGCGGGGCCATGGAAAATACGACCGCAACGCTGATGTATGAGGCTATGCAACAAGATGACAGATCGCTACTTGATAATACAGAAGAAGAGGTAATTTCGCATGAATTGTTTCATCACTGGTTTGGGGATCTGGCCACCTGCAAAAACTGGGCGAACCTGGCTATGAATGAATCTTTTGCATGTTATTCAGAAGCGCGGTGGGCGGAACACAAATATGGAAAAGACGCCGCAGACCTGATGCTGAAGCATGACCTTGATGTTTATTTAACAGAAGCTAATTTTCATAAAGCGCCGATCATAGAACATTATTATGATGATCCGGATGATTTGTTTGACCATCATCGTTATGAAAAGGGTGCGCTGGTTTTGAATATGTTGCGCAACTATTTGGGGGATACGGTCTTCTTTGCAGCGCTGCATAATTACCTGGTGGCCAATGCCTATAAAAATGTAGAACTAAGCGACCTGCGCGAAGCCATGGAAAAAGCCAGCGGCGAAGACCTGCACTGGTTTTTTGAAGAATGGTTTGAAAAACCAGGACATCCGGTTTTGGAAATCAGCCAGGAATACAAGGAGAAAGAAGGTAAACTATACCTGTATATAAAACAGACACAGAAGGATGAGAAGGTGCCGATATTTAAGATGAAGGTTCGAATTATGTTAGACGAACCCTTTTATTATAAAAACATTGACAATGAATTAGCAAAATCGACAGGAATTTCTTTCAGAACAATCTGGATTAAAAATGCACAGGATACTTTTATATTTAAATGCAACAAACCGGAAAATATCATTTTTGATTGCGACAATATTTTGCTTTGCCAAAAAACAGAAATAAAGCCAGTTAAGCAGTGGAAAAATCAATGGATTGGAGGGGCAATCAGGAAGAATTTCCAAACAAGGTATGATGCCCTACTTGCAATTTCAAAAATGCATAATGAATTAACAAACGAGGAATATTTCGATATAATTGCATTAGCTTTAAATGACAAATTTTGGGCCATACGTCGCCAGGCTATTATGATAGCTCAAAATTCTCCCGATTCTGTTTCAAAAGCTTTAATCCCTCAAATAGAACAAATCGCCCAAAAAGATCCCGACTCCAAAGTTCGTTCCACTGCGCTTTATTTTTTAATGGAAAAAGTTGGTGCAAAGGACCTGGATATTTATAAAAACGCGCTTAAAGACTCTTCATATCTCGTTCTTTCCACAGCCATCAGGGCTGTATATGCTTCTATGCCAAGGGCGGATTCTGCATCGCTAATCAAAATGATTTCTCCTTATGAAAACCTAACACATGGTACTGATGTAATGCTTTCCCTGGCTGATATTTATGCCAAATATGGGGGGGCGGACAAAATTTGGTTTTTCAGGAAATTAAGGGGCTATGCGAACCAGTTTTATGACGATTATAAGCATTTTCTTTTCCGTATGGATTATAATGTAATTGCAACCCAGAAATCCTTTATCCTTGGCCTGGATTCTTATTCAAAAGAAGCCTGGATACTGTCAGCTTACCAAAGCTTTCTCTATGAAATGGCTAAAAACCTGCAACAACGAAATGATCCCCGAAACAAGGAAAATAATAACCGCCTGGCTGATGAATTCATGGCCAAAGCAAAAAGCATCAAAGTGAAATTCTAGTAAAAGAAATACCCTTCATTTTTTGTTTTTCCAAAAAACAAGTTAATTTTACTTAACGATAACGAGAGGATGTTTGCTTTTAATGTGATTTACGTGATGAAATGAAGGCAAGTTAAATCTTCTGGTTGTCTGTTGATCAGCATTTATATACGCTACAATTTTAAGAAAGAACTTACTAACCCATAATCTCCTATGAAACAATTTTTACTTAAATTTTCGTTCCTGGTATTTATCGTTTCAGTTAACTATTTTACCGCAAAAGGACAGGATGCAGGTGTTTCTATATTATTATCACCCACCAATGGAAGTTGTGCTAATGCAGCTGTTCTTGTCAAGGTAATTGTCAATAATTATGGCACCTCCTCCATAACTAATATCCCTGTAAAAGCAACTGCCACAGGCACTACACCAATATCGATCCAGGACACCCTTAAGAAAACAATCGCCACAGGAAAACAAGATACCCTTACTTTTAAGTCAACTATTAATACGACAAACGGCGGTACATGGAATTTTAAAATTTACACGATTCTTTCCGGGGATATTAACCATGCAAACGATACCCTAAAAATAACCATAACTGTCTTTCCAATACCCGTTAAACCAATTGGAACCGGGGCCTCAAGATGCGGGGCGGGGCCTCTTACTTTCAAAGCGCCTTCTACTTCACCGGGCAGTGCAACCTATTGGTATGCCAGCACTAGTTCCACCACACCATTCAGCTCGGGCGATACCATAACAAGAAATATATCGGCTACCACTACATATTATGCCGTCAGCTCAGGTGTCGGTCCTGTCAATACTTTAACGACCATCCTTACCGGAGCGGTTACCCACCTGGGCAATATGTTCAATGTCAAGTTTTTTAATACGGTTACCATTGATAGTTTCAGTGTGAATTTTGCCGTAAAGGGTGGCGATTCCCTTGATTTCTTTGTTAAATCAGGTACTTATGTTTCATTTGAAACCACACCTTCTGCCTGGACAAAAGTGGGCAGAGGGTTTTCAATGCCCGTTGGTGGTGGTTCAGGGGTGGCCAGTTTTGTGTTTAATAAAACAGGGCTAACATTATCAGGTGGCAAGCAATATGCATTTTACATCAGGGCAACTTCAAAGACAGGAGCACTTGATATGACCAATAATACAGATAGTTTTTACAATTCCGATATGGTTGTGTATTCCGGCATCGGGGTAGCTGGTAATTTTGGAGCCGATGTAACACCAAGGGAATGGAATGGGAGGATATATTATACAAAACCGGGTTGCTCCAGCGCCATGGTACCTGTAACAGGAACCATTATTCCTGTTGTAAAAAACCTGGTCTTATCGAAAAATATTACCTCGGCCGGGCAGTTTAATAAAGGAGGCCCCATTAATCCTGACCAGATCTGCATGGGAGACAGTTTGAAATATGATCTTAGCGCCCCTTCCAATTTTTTGAATTCTGATTATGGCACAAAATGGAATTTATCTTATACGCTGAAAACTCCTTTTGGAACAAGTTCCAGTAATTATGCTACCAAATCTCCTTCATCAACTACAAACGGATTAATTTCTTTTATCCCCAAAAAGGCGGACATTGACAGTACCTATATCCTTACCATAAAGGCCACTAATATTGCTACCGGTTGCGATACTTCTTTGATCAGGTATCTTCATGTCAACAGCAATATCATTAATACTTATACCCTGGCAAATACATGCTTCGGACAGCCATTAAATGTCACAAATAACACTACTCCAATTACAGGACTTACCTATCTATGGGTATTTGGTGATGGCGATAGTTCTTTTGCCCAAACTCCTTATTATAAATATAAATCTTCCGGAGTTTATAATGTTTCCCTCACGGCAACTAATGGCGTCTGTCCCAACACAGTAACCAAATCAGTCACTATTTATAATGCGCCCTACGGGGCTGTCTATTTCAAATCGACCCCATTCATGGGTCAATTTAATACGGGCGATGTTATTGACCCTGATAATATTTGCGTCAATGATACAAATACTTACCTGTTCACCAGCCCAAAAGGTTTATCAAATGCCGATTATGGCTCAAAATGGACGGTCACTAATATTTCTTTTAAAACGGGGTTTGGATATGCTTGTCCTGATACTATTTTTCATAAACCAACAACGTCAAAAAGCGGGTATTTCCAGTTTTTCCCATCCAAAAAATTTAGCGATAGCGTGCTTGTCTTAAGCATTACACTCAGGACATTACCAGGCAATTGTGATTCGGTTATGGTCAGATACCTGGCGGTCAGGCCAAAAGCAAATTCAAAATTCGGGATAACAAATGCATGCATGGGGGTTCCTGTTTCATTTATAGATTCGAGTTTTACCTCAAACCCAAATGACAAGGTTACCCATTGGTCATGGACTTTTGGAGATGGGCAGGTCTCCTCTGCTCAAAACCCAAAACATCCTTATGCCAAACCGGGAATTTATTCGGTTACCCTTAATGCGACCACTGATTTTGGATGTGGAATTCCTGCCAGCCGAACGGTGCAGCAATTCCCTCTTCCTTTAGTCAGGTTTTCTGACATCCTTGCGTGCAACGGTCTGGCTTCTTCCTTTAAAGATTCAAGCTCAGTTTCCCCGGGAACTGTAAAATTATGGAACTGGTATTTTGGAGACGGTTTCAAATCGAATATGCAAAACCCAACAAATATATATGTCAAATCAGGCCCGTATAATGTTAAACTCGTTAGTATTACAAATTTTGGTTGTAAAGACTCTTTTGCCAAAAAAATTATAATTCAGCCTACCCCAGTTCCACGATTTACCGATTTGAGTGCATGTGTCGGCAACCCTGTTTATTTTGCAAATACCAGTACTGATTCGTTCTCGAATTCTACATATAGCTGGGATTTTGCGGATGGGGGCAATTCTGCATCTGCAGCACCACAACATACTTATACAACAAACGGCACCTATAAAATCATTTTAAAAGTCATATCCCAGGATGGGTGCTCAGATACAGTTTCTCACTTATTTACTCCCGATCCAAAACCAAAGGTAAATTTTTCGTCAGCACATGGTTGTCCGGGCCAAAACACAACCTTTTTTGATTCAAGTAAAGAAGCAACCGGTTCCTTATACAACTGGACATTTGGGGATGGTGGGAAAGACGCACAAAAACAAAATACCGAAACCCATATCTACTCAAAACCTGGCACTTATAGTGTAAAACTAATGATTACCACACCAGGGGGTTGTATTGACAGCCAGCGAAGAAATGTTATTATTGATATTTTACCAAAAGCAGGATTTACAACCGCAAATGTTTGCGTAGGAAAACCGGCCTCTTTTACTAATACTTCTACTGGCATAGGTACCCTCACATATAAATGGTACCCTGGTGATAACAGCATTATTCAAACTTCTAAAGATTTAAGCCATACTTATGCTAACGCTGGTATTTACCCTGTAAAACTGGCTGCTATCAACTCGACAGGTTGCGCTGATACTTTCCATAATAGCATAACAATTAATCCGTTGCCTGATGCTTCATGGAGCAGGACGCATACGGATTATATTTTTTCTTTCCTCCCTAAGGATACCACTTTATCTTCTTATTTATGGTATTTCGGAACCGTGACAAATGACAGTTCTTCAAAAAAGAAGCCCGTATTTACCTACCCTTCCGTTCCTGCAAAGTATACGGTTAAACTTATAGTAACCAATAGTAACGGATGTATCAACTCAAAAACAGACAGTATCAGGATGCCTTTTGATGTCGGGATTAATTATCAGGGGTTGCATTCTGGATATTTTTCAGTTTATCCGAACCCTTTTGAAAATGTAGTTCATATATCCTATAACCTTGATATTGAAAGCAAAGTAAGTATAAATTTATTTGATTTACAGGGCAAATTAATGGCAAGAGTCAAAAATGGAATTTACCCGGAGGGCTTGTATAAGGATGAAATTGAAAGCCGGAAATATGACCTGCCCGAGGGTATTTATATCCTAAAAATTTCCATAAACGATATCGGATATTTTTCAAGAATTGTGAAGATAAACTAATTTGAAACCATTAATCAGTTCTTAATTGTAAGGAATATTTTTCTTATTTTTTTCCCGGATAATTAACAATGTGTCGAATTAATTCGTACATTTAGCGTTTTTATGCCCTGTTTTATTATCATAACCAATCAGGCGACAGGGGTAAAATTTGGGCAGTTTTAATTTCCCCTTCATTAAAACTATGCTTTTTTGGTAGGTATATAGGTGTATATCATTAATTTGAATCATAAAACGAATCGGAAATATGAAAAAGTTTTACTTTAAAATCGTATGTGGATTTTTGTTTTTCTGCCTATGCTTAAGCAATATATCCAAGGCACAGGACGCCGGAGTAATCCAGCTTCTCTCACCGGTAGCTTTAAGCTGTGGTTCACCAAATGGTACTGTAAAGGTTGTAGTGTATAACTTTGGCAGTTCTTCCATTTCAAATATCCCTGTTAAGGCTACCATAACAGGCAGTGGCGGCTTTACACTTCTCGATACTCTTAAAAAAACAATTCCAGCCAGCAACCAGGATACGCTCACCTTTAAGTCAACCATCAATACGCAAAACGGTGGCACCTATATTTTCAAGATTTTCACCATCCTGGCAGGTGATGTTAAACACAGCAACGACACGCTTGGTACCACTATAAAAATTAATCTTACGCCCCTTTCACCAATCGCGAAAAATATAACAAGTTGTGGCGGCGGGCTTCTAACATTTAAAGCGCCTTCTACCTCATTAGGAAGTAAGACATACTGGTATTCAAACATCAAATCGACTACACCAATTGCTTCAGGCGATTCGATGACCACATACATTCCAAGCACGACAACATTGTATGCAGCAAGCTTTGCAGGCTCCACGGTTAATAATTTAACTAATACTTTTGCTGCAGGCTCGGGGAATAATGGAAATATGTTCGATGTATATGCACAGAAAACAATGACTCTTGATAGTTTTGATTTATACTCCTTCGCGGCATTTACAGATACCGTCTGGTTTTACTATAAACAGGGCACCTATTTAGGTTCACAAAGCAATGCAGGCGCCTGGACCTACGTAGGGAAAGTACCCATAAAAGTTACAGGTGGCAGTGTAAAATTCAGGTGCAATTTTGGGAAATCTGTAACCCTGAACTCCGGTCAATTATATGGCTTGTATTTCTCATGTGTTGCCCCGGCCATAACAGTTAAAGCAACAACACTCTCACAAACTAATACCACCGACAGTTCTTATAATTCTGATTTAACCATCAGGTCAGGCGACGCCTTAAAGACAAAATTCGGTGGTAACGCAAACCCTTATCGATGGAATGGAACCATTTACTATTCAGTGGCTTCATGTTCCAGCCCGCTGGTTTCTGTAACTGCAACGGTGCTTACACCAGTGAAAAACCTGGTGATCTCTAAAAATAAAACATCTGCAGGCGCATTCAATGCGGGGACTTCCGTAAACCCGGATGAAATATGTGTCGGCGATAGCTTAAAATATGACATGAGTGCTCCATCCAACTACTTAAACTCAGATTACGGCACCAAATGGAAATTGAGTTTTACCATGAAAACCGCAAAAGGGACAAACAATGCGAATTATACGGTCACCTACCCTTCGTCAACTGTTAAAGGCCTTATTGTATTAAAACCGACGTCGGCAAATGGCGACAGTGTCTTTATTTTAAGAGGAGCTGCTACGAATTTGGCAACGGGTTGCGATAGCGTTTTTTACCGCTATATCCATGTCAATCAGCATGCCGTGGCAAAATTCACTGTGGCTAATACTTGTTATGGCAAAGCCCTGGCAATGGCAAATTTAAGTACCCCAACAGGCAAATTAAATTTTATCTGGGACTTTGGTGATGGTGACACTTCTCATGCAGCAACCATTCCATACAAATACCCGGCACCCGGAACCTACCCATTAAAACTCGTTGCTTATAATGCGGGATGTAAGGATTCTATGACCGTTTCTGAAACTATTTTTAATGCTCCTTATGGTTCAAACTTTGTGAAAGGAGTTCCTTTCAGGGGACAGTTCAATTCCGGTATATTTATTGATCCGGATAATATTTGTATCGGCGATACAAATGTGTGGCAGATTACCCCTCCTAAAGGCCTTACCAATGGCGACTTCGGTACAAAATGGATTGTGACCAGTGTGAGCCTCAGTACGGCCTATGGTCTGGTTTCAAAAGACACTTCCATGAAACTGCCTTCAGCAAGTAAAAATGGAGCTTTGAGCTTCTTCCCCACCAAATATGCGGATAGCACTTTTATCCTGCGTGTTAATCTGAGGACTTTACCAGGGAACTGTGATTCTCTGATGGTAAGGTATGTACATGTTTGGATAAAACCGGTTGCAGATTTTATTGCCACAAATGCCTGTGCAGGAAACCCTATTCTTTTTAAAGACAACAGTAAGGTGGCCGTTTCAAATGTAACAAGCTGGATCTGGGATTTTGGAGACGGTAAAACAAGCATCGCACAAAATCCTTTACACATGTATGCCGGTCCGGGATTTTATAAAGTTACCCTTACGGCAGCAACAGATGCCGGATGCGGAAATAGTGTTACCAAAACCGTGCAGCAATATCCAAGAGCTGTCGTTAAGTTCATACCTAATTTAAATTGCAACGGGACACCATCTTCATTTACGGACGCAAGTACTATTTCACCGGGTACCATTACACAGTGGAGCTGGACCTTTGGAGATGGGAATATATCCAATGTGCAAAACCCGGCAAACAATTATATCAAATCAGGTCCGTATAATCTAAGGCTTATTACAACTTCAAATTTTGGATGTAAAGATACCGGCATTAAAAAAATTACGATTCAGCCAAATCCTGTGGCAAAGTTTGTTTATAAAAATGCATGCGTAGGTAGTCCTGTATTTATATCAAACAGCAGTGTCGATTCATCAAACCAGTCAACCTATGCCTGGGATTTTGGAGACAAAACCACCTCAACCCTGTCTACGCCATATCATATCTATACCGCAAACGGAACCTATAAAATTGTATTGAAAGTAACCTCAAAAGCAGGATGTGCCGATACTACTTCCCTGCTTATTACGCCAAATCCACAACCGACTCCTGTGCTTAATTTTACAAGGGGATGCACGGGCCAGAATGTAATATTAGCTGATTCAAGTCATCCCGGCACGAATGCCATTTATGCCTGGGATTATGGTGATGGCGGTACTTTTAGTTCCAAATCAAACATTGCTAACCATACATTTAAATCTGCCAAAACTTTTACCGTTACCCTTGTGCTTACGAGTGGTGCAGGTTGTACTGACACAGTAAAGAAAACGATTACGGTCATGGATTTCCCTAAAGCAGGTTTTACGACCACCGATATTTGCCTGGGTAATACCGCAGGTTTTACGAACACTTCAACGGGTGTTGGTCCATTAAGTTATGCATGGTATTTCGGGGATAAAAGCGCGGTTGTAACTACCACAAATTCAACTCATAATTACCTGGCTGCAGGCACTTATACTGTGAAACTTGGCGCCGTAAATACAAACGGTTGTCCGGATACATTTAGCAAATCGATTATAGTTAACCCACCCCCGGTTGTTCCAAAATGGACCTATACCCAAAAAGGTTATACTATTAGTTTTGTTCCAAATGACACCACCCTTGGCACCTATACCTGGCATTTCGGTACCAGTACAAAAGACAGTTCAAGTGCAAAAAAACCAGTATTTACCTATCCTTCAGTGGAAGCAAAATATGCAGTAAAGCTGACAATCGTTTCACCGGCCGGTTGCAAGGCTGAAAGTATTGACAGTGTTTCCGTTAGCAAATCTGGAATTGCGGTTTTAGGAACCAGTCTGAAAGGAGTATCGGTATTCCCTAATCCATTTGAAGGGAAGATTAATATCAA
>Ga0206919_1079_pt2 | contig 21855 bp, 23 predicted proteins | sample Alteio_BWOrgHeat_67_FD_152962 | JGI IMG/M metagenome (GOLD analysis project Ga0206919, IMG submission 152962) | Enriched cells from forest soil in Barre Woods Harvard Forest LTER site, Petersham, Massachusetts, United States -... | ecosystem: Environmental > Terrestrial > Soil > Temperate forest >... | reverse complement strand
GCCAGTGGCTGATGCCCGTCAGCGCGCCGTCGAGCTTTTCAGAGCACTCGCTTTGCCCAATCCTGAGACGATAGGGCAGCGATATCCCCATCAGGTTTCCGGTGGCCAGTTGCAGCGGCTCTCCGCGGCAATGGCGCTTATTGGCGATCCCAAGCTCGTCATCTTCGATGAGCCAACCACGGCTCTGGACGTCACCACCCAGATTGAAGTGCTGCGTGCCTTTAAATCTGTAATGAAGAAAGGTGGTATTGCCGGCGTCTATGTTTCCCACGATCTCGCCGTGGTCGCGCAGATCGCCGACAGGATCGTCGTCCTCAAAGGCGGCGAAATACAGGAGATCGGAGAAACGGCAAAGATTCTGTCGAGCCCCCAACATCCCTACACGCGCCAGCTTGTGGGAGCCTTCCAACCGGCTTCCTACGCATCTCCCCTCGAAATGGCGAAGGAAACCGCCAGACCCGCCCTTCTCGAAGCGCATAATCTAGTCGCCGGCTATGGCCCCTTGCTGGCAAGCGGCCAACCCCTGGCGGTGGCGCTGAAATCGGTCGACATCAAACTGGAAGAGGGTCACAACCTCGGCGTGATTGGCGAGTCAGGTTGCGGAAAATCGACACTCGCCCGTGTCATAGCGGGCATCCTTCCACCTGTCTCTGGCCACGTCTTGCTTGACGGAAAGAAGCTCGCGCCGGATGCACGCAGCCGAACGCGGGAGGAATTGCGAAAGCTTCAGATCGTATTCCAGTTCGCCGATACTGCGCTGAACCCGGCCAAGCCGATCATCGATATCCTCGGTCGACCCCTCACATTCTACCACGACATGCGCGGGCGCGAACGGGAGGCGCGTGTCGATCAGCTCCTTGATATGGTCCACCTGTCGCGGACGTTGAAATATCGCCATCCTTCCGAACTTTCCGGCGGACAGAAACAACGGATCAACCTGGCGCGCGCCCTGGCTGCTGAGCCAAGGCTTATCCTTTGCGACGAAATCACCTCGGCGCTCGATACCGTGGTCGCCGCGGCGATCATTGATCTGCTTAAGGAACTGCAGCGTGAACTCGGCCTCTCCTATATATTCATCAGCCACGACCTTTCCGTCGTCGAGGCCATCTGTGACGAAATCGCGGTGATGTATGCTGGTGAGAAAGTCGAACAGATGCTTCCGTCCGCCATTGGCCGCGCAGACAACCACCCTTATTCGCGGTTGCTCTTCTCTTCGGTCCCCAAACTGAACCCCGGCTGGCTCGATAGTTTGGAACAAGATGCCGAACTTATCCGCGCTTTTTCACAAAGGTAGGTCAGACAAATAATCGGAATGTTTCATAAGGCCTTCAACCGATTATGGGTTGCCGGTCATCGAGAGAACCGTTGCGATGACAGAAAATTGCAACACTGAATCGGATATGAAGCTCCATCCACTATGACAGCGTGGAAGACCTGTCCAGCAATGAGAAGGCAAGCCTATAGCGGGAACAGGCTCGTCAGCGGCATGTGGGATTTAATGATCGGCGACTTCAGCACGACGAAGCTGAAATACTTGTCGATGCCGATATCAATGTCGATCAGCCGCTCCATGATCGTCTGGTATTCGACGATACCGGCCGTGACGAATTTCAAGAGATAGTCGTAGCCGCCAGACACCAGATGGCACTCGATGACGGAATCCACCTTCTCCACCGCCGCAAGGAAGCGGGCGAAATCGATCTGCCGATGGTTCTTGAGCGTGATCTCGGTGAAAACCGTCAGCGTCTGGCCCAGCTTTGCAACGTTGATGAGTGCAGAATAACCGAGAATGTAGCCCTCTGCTTGTAGCTTCTTGACGCGTATGAGACAGGGACTGGGCGACAGGTTAGCCAGCTCGGCGAGCTCCACATTGGTAATGCGGCCGTTCTTCTGCAATTCATAGAGAATCCGAATATCGATCCTGTCGAGCTTCATCGATAAACCACAAAAAGTTCCACCCTATCAGCCTGGCCAGATCGACAGCATATTATGCCGAACGCCATCCATGGCAAGGGCGCAGCAGCGCCCGAATATTGCCGAATGACGGCTGTTTCTTCTAAGCACACTTATCTGCAGCACCCCTCTCAGACCAAAGGAAATGCTGCGCGCCTGCGATCTTCGACAGGTGTTTGGGATTGCCAAACTCTAGAGTGTCGGTCTTTGTGGAGACGACACATGCCTGCCCCCCTTATGAAAATCGAGACCACCCCGACATTGCCCAAGTCGGCCGACGTGGTGGTCATAGGCGGCGGCATCGTCGGGGTCTTCACGGCCTACTATCTCGCACGGCGCGGCATAAAGGTTGCTCTGGTGGAAAAGGGGTTGATCGGCGCCGAGCAATCCAGCCGCAACTGGGGCTGGTGCCGCCAGCAAAACCGGGATGCCCGCGAATTGCCGATGGCGACGCAAAGCCTTGCCCTTTGGGATCGGCTCGCCGCAGAGATCGGAGAGGACCCCGGCTTTCGGCGTTGCGGTCTACTTTATCTCAGCAACAGCGAAGCCGAACTTGAAGGCTGGGCCCGCTGGCGCGATTTCGCTGTGGGAGCTGGCGTCACCACCAATATCCTGAACGCTGAGGAAGCGAGCGAGGCGGGACGCACAACCGGGCGTCGCTGGAAAGGTGGCGTGTTCTCACCCTCCGACGGCACCGCGGACCCTTCACGTGCCGCGCCTGTGGTTGCCCGCGGCGTCCTGAAGGCAGGAGGCAGCGTGCACCAAATGTGTGCCGCGCGCGGCATTGAGACCCAGGTAGGTCGGGTCAGCGCAGTCGTAACAGAGGCAGGCATCATCCGCACGAAAACCGTGGTGTTGGCGGGCGGTGCCTGGGCCTCGTCCTTCTGCCGGCAACTTGGCATACGCTTTCCTCAAGCTTCGGTGCGCGCATCCATCCTTTCAGTCGGCGCTGGAGCCGAAGGCCTACCGGCAGCCCTACACACGGCGGATGTCTCCGTGACCCGTCGCGGCGATGGTGGCCACACGCTCGCCATCAGTGGCCGCGCCAGGGTCGATCCAACCCCCCAGCAATTTCGTTTCAGCCGAGAATTCTTGCCCATGTTCGCCAGGCGCTGGCGCAGCCTTGAGCCTGGAGGCCCGCACGGATGGAAGGCCGGACATGAAACACTGGCGAAATGGAAGCTTGATGCCCCCACACCGATGGAACGCAACCGTATCCTCGACCCGCGCCCTGACCAGCGTCAGATCAATGAAACCTATCGCCGTGCTTGTGAGCTCCTGCCGGCGTTGAAGCGGACCGCCATCTCGAACGCTTGGGCAGGTTATATCGATAGCACACCCGATGGCGTTCCCGCGATCGGCGAGGTGGAGGGTCTTGCAGGCTTCATCCTGGCGGCTGGCTTCAGCGGTCATGGCTTCGGCATCAGCCCCGGAGCGGGCTATATGATTGCAGACATTATTACCGGTGCGCCGCAGCTGCTCGATCGAGCCCACTACGGGCCAGAACGTCTCTTAAAATCGGTGTGGGGCAAGGTTGCAGACTTCTAGAGGATGAGTCTTGCATTGGTGTTGTCTAGAAACGAGCGCAAGGCCCCACTGCCGTCAGTTGGCATTGTGCTTTGGCAGCGGTGGTTGAAACGTGAAGCTGACGGCACGATGATCTATGCGTTGACAAAAAGACCGCCTACACCACCTCTGCAAACAGCACCGGTGAGATTGAGCAGTGCAAACAGGCACGCTGGTCCACTGAAATTCCCTCGGTTTGTCACCAGTGTGCGAAAGGGCACACCGCAGGCGCATGGTTTTCCATACTCAGGTTGGCTATGGCAAATGGATGCCAGACGAGCGTTCGAAAGACCCAACGTAAACAACTGCGCCAGCGATCGGCGGTCTTAAATGGCAGGGGTAGCGCGATGAACATTGTAGAATATTCGCAGGCTATCGTCTTCGTAATTGCGTTCGCGGTAAGCGCATATTTCTATCTCGTGTCCTGGCCTAAGTCGGGCACCGGCAAATAGTAAGTATATTAATATACAGTTTTTAAAATTACCTTCAGCATACTGACAAACGGCGCCAACGGGCCTAGTTACAGCACCTCGTCAAGGCTATAACGGTCAAGAAACGTTGCCAGCGTGACCAACAAACCAAAGCCCGGCAAACTTGTGGTTCCGGGCGTAATTCATAAGCGTGCGTTGTTTCCATCCTTGTCGCTGTGATTGGTCAACAGGGCGCCGAAGTTAACATGCATTCAGGCACATATGCTTTCGCATTGTGCTATCGTAAGGCTTCCATAGCGCAATCATGGCAGTTTCGGCGATGACACCGACCGATACGACACCCTCTGAGCCATCGGAGCATTTAGATAGCCCGGAAGCGGTCGCTGCCCATCTGATTGCCGCTCTCGAAGACGGCAACGAAGCGGTCATCATGCGTGCAGTGACCGATATCGGCTATTCTCTCGGACTGCCAGTTGAAAGGCTCCGCGAAGATCTGCTGGCAGATGGTGGCCCACGCCTTTCTACATTCCTAGAATTGGCCAATTCGCTTGGACTCAAGGTAGCCGTCCGCCTTGTGGAATAGGCGCTTGCTCTGCACGCAATATCCGGCCATTCGATCTGGCAGCCCCCAATGACCCGCCAACGTCGTGCCTGAATCTCGGACCGTGACGCCGCGGGTTCCGCATTTGGCGACAAATTGGAATTATGTGGCAAAGAAGCCATTTGATAGCTGCAGCGCCCGATTTTCCTTCAAGACCGTTCTTGCCGGCTGGCTTTGGTTCGACTGTGTTCGAGCATATTCTGTAAAGACACTGTCCAACTCCGGATCGTGCGGCTCAATTTTCGCGTGTGATGCGTGTATCATTTCGTGGATCAAGACATTGTCGTCCTTGGGTGTCGTCGAAGTGGTCAGGTTTGAATTCAAGATTATGAACGGCTTAAACAGCGTGCCGGCAACGGATATGTCACGATAGGTTTGCCCGGGATTGGCGTTAATTGATCGATGACATGCCATTACGCGCAACACACCCGGCGAACCGGGGTGCAAATTCTCGCAGGCCTGCCGCACGAGTGAGACATCCTCTTCCAGAACGATGCTGTCGACAAAGTCGATGACTGCCGGGCTGCTGCCCGTCGAAAAGTCGGTTGCGATCTGCATTGCGTAGGTCTTCAGGCGGACGTTGGCAAAGTCGATCAGGGGCTGGAAATTGAAGCCGCCTTCCTTCTGGGTTTTTTTCGTCATCGTACAGAAGATGTGCAGCGTCTTGTTGAATTGCGGCGGCGACTTTCCGACACTGGCTACACTCGCTGAAGACGTCGGTGCAATAGCCGAAGCAAAGAAGCGCGTATCCGATCGAGTTTCCAAACCGGGTTGGCCCGGCGGACAACAGGAGCAAATATCCACGCGCCGATGCGCACGCTCCCAAACGAACATCTCGCTATCGAGGCGCGCGATTGTCATCTTGCCTACGATGTTGTCGGCCGATTGCTGATAGCTGTAGTTGATGATGCCTCGTTTCGTCTTGAAGCTCAGCACTGCCGCGGCTGTTGAGGACCCGTAGCTCTGCGAACGTACCTCGCTCTTGTCGATCTGGAGCCAATCGAGCGCATAGAGCGCCATCTGGACCCGGGCGACGTGCTGGCCTTGCGCACCAATCGTCAAATGCGCCGCGTCGTTGACGAGGCATGCCTGCAACTGCGGATCGCGTCGCAAAAGGCTGCTGACCAGCAATTGCTAATCTCCCTCGCCGCACTACGAATGCTTACACACTACTGGTTGGCAAAATATACAGCAATCGTTACCGAGCTGCGATATTGTTCCGGCCGCGTTGGATCTCGCCTTGGATGGACTTCGCCGCCTCAATCACCGTCCGTGCCGTTCGCCGCTCCTTGATCGCCTCACACGCAAAAAGACCTTGCCGATATTGGCCATTCCTCTCGCCACGTGGCGCTCCTAATCCCGCACCCCCACTATGGATCATGCGCCGTGCCTTAAATCTTACGGCGGGCGACTGGCAAGGTACGCGGTCACGCCTCTTCGCACCGCGCCCGCCTCACCGTGCGCAGAGGCATCGAGTTAGCGGGCAAATTCGGCTTTCGCTGCCTTACCCAGTGATTGCATGCTGCTGACATGCGACGCGGTGATCTGAACGGCGAGCGCAGTTTCCATTTCATTGGTCGGCTCCATGCCGTGAGCCATCGCAATCGCACGGTTGATCTCGGACTCGGATATATCGCCCTTCTGCCTGAGAACCTCCATCCACATCGACAGCTGACCACTGGCAAAGTCAGTGGCGCGCGTGCCAAAGGCATCCTTGAGGTGGCCGGTCCATGCGGCGGTATCACTGTTTGGCGGCGCGATGGTGGACTTGGCGTGGTCAAGTTTCCTGGAAGAATGACTTGCTTAGATAAGCCATAGCTTTGCCCAACACCTCATGGGCCAGCTGCATGGAGCCATCCTCCATAGCGAAGACGACCCGCTGTACGGTGTTGGCGTTGTAGAGGCTGACCATAAAGTCCTCGATCGATAGCCCGCCATACTCCTCGATCGGCACAGCGACGGCGTGGGTTTCGAGGCGTGGACCGCCGGGCGCCGACGCACAGAGATCGAAGATCAAACCGAGCGCCGGCTCCTGCGCCCGCAGCCTGTCGCGGAAGGCGAGTACGTCTTCGGCGTCGAAAACCCGCGCAGGCGGAGACCTGCGCAGCGCATCGAACGCCTGATCGCAAAAATTGTCGAGGAGGACAGCGGCCAGAAGTGTCTTGCGCGAGGATAGCGGACGCAAGCGGGCAGCAACCAAAGCCTCTTCGACGCGAGCGAACTCAATATCGAGTTTCTGCGACATCGGCGCCACTCAAGCGGGGTCGCCGCTCAAGCGAGGTGCTGCGCGAAGAATGCAAGCGTTCGGGCGTTGGCCTTCTTGGCGCTGGCTTCGTCATAGACATGCCTGTCGCTGTTACAAAAGCCGTGGCCGGCAGGGTAGAGGTAGACGGGCACTTCGGGATAGCGTTTGCGCAGCGCTTCCACTTGGTCGAGCGGGATGCCGGTGTCGTTTTCGCCGTAGTGCATCTCGATGGGAATACCCGGTGCGAGATCGATATAGTTCGGCACGCCGCCGCCGTAATAGCCGGAGGCCGCCGAGAGGCCAAGGCCAGCATGCGCCGCGCGCCAACTGAGTGCACCGCCGAAGCAATAGCCGGTGATGCCAACCTTGCCGCCGTCAGCGGCGGCCTTTACAGCCGCCTCGATGTCGAGGAGAGCTTTGGCCGGATCGAACGACTTCATAAGTTCTCCAACTTTGGCGAAATGGTCCGAGCCATAATTTTCGCTCTCGAAACCGTATTCGAGACGATCCATCGTTGCGGGCGCGATACAAAGGTAACCCTCATCCGCATAGCGGTCGACCTCGCTGCGAATCCAGTTGTTAAGGCCCCAGACCTCCTGCAGCAGCACCACGCCGCCTTTGGGCTTGCCATTCGGGACGCCTTTGTAGGTGTTAAGAGAAAACCCATCTGCTGTGGTCAGTTTGATCCGTTCGCCCATCTCGTCTGCTCCAATCCGAATTCTGGTGACACCAAACGCGATGCCCCCGTCACCCGCAAGCGCAAAAGCTTCACGATGGAGTGATTGCGGGCGCGCGCAGCACAATAACCCTCTTGGGACATATTCCTTCACCGCAGACTGGCAGGCGCCTTTGGAGCGAGGGGTCAGCCAGTCCGACATAGGATTGCATTCGCTAGCCGTTTAAAATTCGCAGAGCCTCGTCGTGGAGGCTCACCGTCGCCGATGCCAATACGTGTCCGCCCTCCTCGGGCCGCCCTCCGTCGAAACCTGTCACGATTCCACCGGCCTTTTCAACGATCGGGATGATTGCAACGATGTCGTAGGGCTGAAGGTTCAGCTCCACGCAAAGGTCGATTTGTCCCGCGGCGAGCATCGCGAACGCGTAACATTCTCCGCCGTAGCGCGTCATCCGGACACAAGCCGCTAACTTTTCGAAGGCGACCTTGGTGGAGCCCAAATACGGTTCCGGAGATGTCGTATGCAAGATTGCTTGTGATAGTTCGCCGACGTCGCGAACCGAAAGCGCGTACGCTCCCGCCAATCCTCGCCCCCACGCGCCGCTTTCGTCGGCCCAGAAGCGTTCCCCGGTGAAAGGTTGGCTCATCATCCCGATCTCGGCACGCCCGTCGACGGTTAGACCGATCAATGTTCCCCAGACAGGGATGCCGCAAATAAATGGTCGCGTCCCATCGACCGGATCGAGAACCCATCGAATAGGACCGTTGCCGGTTACCCCAAACTCCTCGCCGAGAATAGAGTGATCCGGATATTCTGCCGATATAATGGCGCGAATGGCGCGCTCAGCCTCGCGATCGGCCTCGGTGACGGGGTCGAACGTGTAGCCAGCTTTGACCTTGGTGTCGACCCTAAGGCTGGTGCGAAATCGCGACAGCGTTTGCTTGTCAGCTGCATCCGCTAGACAATGAAGAAAGTCGGCTTGAGGAAATTTGTTCATGACCGTCCGTTTGGTTTCGATGGTATAATTGCTGTTACTCTGCCGTCATCCAAGCCCTCAAGCATCGCGATGCAGGCGGACATGGCCCCTGCGACTTCGGGCGTTTATCGACACGCCGACGCGACTTATGCGCCATGCCAAATTCAGTTGAGCGTTGGAGGTGCTTCAATTGTTGGCGATCAAACCGCGTGTCTCGCCCGGTTCACGGACCGCCTCACTTGCTTTAGGACTTAACTGCCGGGAAAGTTCCCTTCAATTGACGTCAATCACAGTCTCGACGCCTTGCAAAACCGTATGCGACAGATTGAATTCGACTGCGTCAGGCTCCCAGTCATATGTGTGCCTTAGATAGAAATAGGCCCGTTTTTTGAAGAGTTTTCGATCAAGGAAGATTGCACGACGCTGTTTCAAAGAACCGCCCAGTGTTCGATGCGATGAACACGTACGCCATGAGCCGAGATGGCCTTAACCATGTCGTTCGAGGCGTCGTGTTCGACAACCAGATCGCTCACCATTGAGGCCGGGCCCACCCAAAAGGGAGCTGATGCGGAGAGCTTTTCGGAAAGCATCGCCGTGGCAACAGATCCACAGCGCTCTACGAGCAAGCGCTTCATCTCGGCATCCTCGGACCGAAACACCCCAATCCCCGCCTCACCGTCCAAGGCACACGCACCAAGAAGCAGGAGTTCCGGGCGAAGACGGCTCACCGCCCGCACGGCCTCTACTCCAATAGCAGCACCGATAAATGGATCGACTCGCCCTCCGATGACGATCAAATCGATGTCCTCTCGTCTCGACAGCACAGCGGCAATTGCTGGGTCGTGCGTGGCGACCGTCAACTGCAAGCCCGCCGGCAATGCTTGCGCGGCCGCAAGGTTGGTTGTTCCCGCATCTATGAACACAAACTGATGCGGAATTACGAGTTGCGCGAGCGCCTCACCTAACGCCCGTTTGCCCTGCAGGTTTTCGGTGGCTCTTACCGCAGCGCTGCCAGAAGCAGGCGAATTTCTTAGGGCCCCGCCATAGACCCGCCGGCAAAGGCCACGACCTGCAAGATCACGTAGATCGCGCCGAATTGTGTCTTCAGAAGTGCCGAATTCGGCAGCGAGCTCAATGGCAGACACCTTTCCGGTTGCGTTGATGCGCTCAAGAACCCGTTCCAGACGTTCACCGGCTAGCATTGATCACCCTTCACCAACTGTGCTATACGCATTTGTATACGATCTTGCACGATCTTGCAAGATCGAGTTATCATAACGCCGCGCCCTGGCTATCAGACGACAGCTTTGCAGGCTCAGTATCGTCCATTTAGCCAATCTTCCCAGATGGTGGTTGAACACGCAAACGGAGTAATCAATGGCCGACATCGCGATAGATAGCAGGCAGGCCTCTTGGAGTGAGCGGCTCTCTATATCTGGAATATTTCTCATCACTGGATTCGGCGTCGGCGCTTGGGCCGCTTACATCCCAACGGTCAAAGCCGATCTTATGCTTTCCGACGGAATGCTTAGCGTTGCCTTATTAACCTTCGCCGCTGGGGCAGTGATTTCGATGCCAGCCGCCGGGATGCTCGCCCCCCATTTCGGAACAGGGCGGTCGACGCGCAGCGCCGCTTTTGTATTCGCCGCTTCCATGACTTTGCCGCTATTGGCGTCGTCCTTGGCTTTGCTCGTCCTTGCAACATTTTTGATGGGTGCGGCCAAAGGTGTGCTCGATGTTGTCATGAATGCTCATGCCAGCGCCGTCGAACGGCGATGGGGCAAACCAATCATGTCGTCCATCCATGGGTCATTTAGCCTCGGCGGCCTGCTCGGTGCCGCCATGGGTTCGCTCTTAATGGGCAGAGGTCTGAGCGGCGGTTCCGTCCTCGTCCTCGCTGCAGTATTTGCAGCGATGACGGCGGGCGCGACGTGGAACGCACTCAGCTATGGCGTGAAGACCGGCGGCAAGACCGTTCTGAAGTTGCCAAGCCGCGGCATACTAATACTTTGCTTGCTGGCTGGGTGCTGCATGATGTGCGAAGGCGCGATGGCCGACTGGAGTGCAGTCTATTTGGCAACGGTTAGAGAGGCTTCGCCGGCCCTGGCAGCGGTTGGTTATGCTGCCTTTTCCGCGAGCATGTTTATCGGCCGTTTCGTCGGCGACAGCGTGGTGCAGCTTTTGGGCAGGCGAAAAGTGGTCGCCCTGGGAGGCTTACTTGCTACCGTCGGCCTCACGATCATCGTCGTTTGCCCAATTCGCCCTGTTGCTGCTGCAAGTTTTGGTCTGGTGGGGCTTGGACTTTCCAATGTTGTGCCGGTGCTACTGAGTGCCGCCAGCCGATTTGGCAAGGACGGAGCTGGCGCTCGCGGCATCGCCATGGTCGCCACAGCGGGGTACGCGGGCTTTTTGATCGGCCCAGTTATTATCGGTGCGACTGCAACTGTGGCCGGCCTACAGATGGCCTTTGTTTTGCTGGCGGCATGCTTAGCGCTGGTCATGCCACTCACGCGAGGCGCGCATGTCGAATAGTGTCTGATACCAGTCCTCAATAATCAGAACCCATTGGCCCACTCACGCCTTCCGATGGACATGATGCGCCATGGCTGATCGGTGAGCTTGTTCCAGGCCTGGCAGCAATGTTCGATGATGTTCTCGTAGAATGTAAAGATCCGGTTCGACAGCCAATTGTCGCGCATGAATTGCCAGATATTCTCGACCCCTTGGGCGACAGCGAAGCGCCTTCGCTTCGCGAAAGCCGGATTGAGCTCTGGGCATTTGGCTGGCAAGGGCATGAGGGTGATGTTCGCCGGCACGACGAGCTTTTTCGACATGTGCCATCCGGCCTGATCGAGTAACAGGACGGCATGCTTACCCCGCGCAACCTGTTTGGCGATTTCAATCAGGTGCAGGCCCATCGCCTCGGTATTGCACCGGGGCAGAACCAGACCGGCGCCTTTGCCCTCTTTGGGGCAGATGGCTCCGAAGATATAGGTCGAGGCGGTTCTTTGATCGAGCGGGGCAATCGGCCGGGTCCCGCGCTTGGCCCAACGCCGGGTGAGCTTGTTCTTTTGTCCGATCCGGGCCTCGTCGGCGAACCAGGTCTCTATCTGATCCGGGCGGATGCCTCTTTGGCGCGCGATTTCTGCCACCTGGGCGAGGAAGTTTTTTTATATGTCTCGATCGCGCCCTCGGCCTGGGCGTGATGGCGCGGGCGAACCGAGAGCTTGCGATAGTTCATGGCGCGCAATTCCCGGCCCAGGGTTTGCTCGGAGACGCTGACCCGGAATTCCTCGAAAAGCCACTGCGAAAGATCGACCAGCCGCCAGCGCGTCACACCATGGACCGCCGGGATCGGCCCTTGCTCGATCATCCGGGCGAGAGCCGACCGATGCGTGTCGTTCAAGCACGGCGGCCGGCCGCTCGACTTGCGGTCAAGCAGCCCGTCCGGGCCGTGCCTATTGAGCTTCTCCACCCAATCGCGAACGATCTGCACGGTGACATCGCCAATACGCGCCGCTTCTTTGCGCGTCGCCCCATCGTAAATCGCCGCCAGGCTCAGAAGCCGCCGAGCCTGCGGACCGTTCTTGGTTTGCCTCGCTGCGGCACGAAGCTTTGCCGCGTCAAAATCGCTCCGTAGCTCAAGGGGAATGCCTGACATCGCGAACCTCATGCGTTCGCTATCTTGAATCAGAACGACGCTGATTTGGAAACACCCACCGAGTCAGCCATTTCTAGGGTTGGTATGAGATCTTTTTTGCGAACGGCTGATGCAACACCAAACGGAACGGCTCTTCTTGATCGGCGCTTTCGCGATCAAGGTCCGCCTTGCTGACGTCGGTCGCCATGAGGAAGAGAAATTCGAGGCGGTCTAATCTGGCAAAAGTGTCGGGCATTAGATCTACGAATCGCGAGACCACTGGTCGGCACGCAGACAACTCGCCCGCCACAGGTCAGCGCGAACAGATCATTGAAACTAAAGCTGACTACCCGTCGGATCGGATGTGTATATCCGACGGGTAGTCAATCTGGGGCCTCGCCTGATCCGCCACTGTTACACTGTCGAAGCGCTCCACTGACAGTTTGTCACCGGCTTCGCCGAAATGCGCGTGTTCCCGTCTCGTAAACTGGATCGCCAACACACTCAGGAGCTATCAGACGGATGCACAGCCGTCGCATTGAACAACTCGCCCTGTCTCCTAATTTTACGCGAATTGGATTAACCATTCTCAGGTTGATGACGACGCAACTTGCTTGGGTGGACAACTGCTCGATCAAGGGCAGCGTCCGGCGTTGCCGGGTCGTGTTTTGATCTAGTCTCTTGGATGAAGTTCAATGGCGAGCCAAATTGCGTCCGTGTCCGTCCACCCCCTGTGCCATGGGTATGACCATTCCCGCTTGCCTGTAACTCTGACGATGGGATCGTGCGTGTCACCCGGCGCCGTAGTTATCTCACGGTAGAGTGTGGCCTCGTTATTCTCATGATAAATTTGAATCCGGCCAAAGCCGAATATTTGAGTATGAATTTCGAGAAACGAATGCTCGTTGTGAATGAAGGCGTCAGTTTTTGCGGGGGCCCACCACAGATTGAGGCGAATATCGTATTTGTCGGAAACGTGAATATCAGAAGGCAAATTCGCAAATCTAAAGGGATCGACCTCGACCTCACCGACAATGTCATACGGGGAAATATAAAGTGGTGTTGTCCGGGGAAATTTGTCGAAGCGGTTTCCAAACCAGTCCCATTTTCCGAATACAAGACCGCCAAGGTTGGTATCGCTTCGTACATCAATGATGGCGATGCGTTCAGCACAGGCGATTTCTGCACCGCGAAGTATTGTTGATTTCCATTTTGGTACCACACCAGGCACGTCGCCAGCGATGGTCATCGGCTCATTCGATAAGTTGATGACAACACCCGTAGCGATATAATTTCGAGCATTCTGAACGAGCCGGGCCGATATGAACTGATCGGAAAAGGCTAGATCTCTTTCTTTGTTAATGTTGATCATTCTCTATCCCTCATCTTGAGACCATCTATATTGATGATGTGTGAATTCCAATTTCGAGTGTCGTAAAGTCAGCGACTGCAGCTTAGATTTTCCGAACGCCTGGGATTACGCGTCGGTCCTTGGAAAAATGATGCAGCGGCGTTTTGAATGTGGAAGCATTGTTGGCCAATTGGAGTGGGTGCGTGCCGGCCACACCGTTGGCATTCTTCATGATTGTATCGCTCGTCGGCACCCTGAGTTGAGGCGCCTGCTGCCGGGTACCTCGTTCGTGCAAAGCTATTGGTTGATCCCTCATCCTGACACCCATGACTTTCGTCATGTGATGGAAGTGCAGCGCCAGGTTGCCACTACCGTAAGAACGGCCAGGAGCGGCTTTGTCGTTGCGCCAAGCGGCTAAGGTGGGCACTTGCGAGCTTCAAGTTAGAACTGATCCAAACTGGGTAGCGTAGGCCGCATCAACTAGTTCGGCGCTCCCTCCCCACTCGAGGTAAATGTCCCGGACAGTGCGCCCCGTGAGCACACTCTCCTTAGCCAACCTGGATGCTTCGTCGTAACCAACTCTCGAGATGAGAGCGGTAGCCAATGCCGTGCTTTCATCGAGGTGCCGTTTGCATGCTGCGCTGTCCACTTCGATGCCCCTTACGCATAGTGTCGTAAGTGCGATCACTGCGTTGGTCATGATCTTCAATGAGAACAGAATATTGAACCCGATTAGCGGCTCCATCGCGTTTAACTGAAGCTGGCCCGCTTCCGCGGCGAGAGTGACGGCGAGATCCAAGCCGATGACCTGAAATGCGACTTGATTGACGACCTCCGGGATAACTGGATTGACCTTACCGGGCATGATCGAAGAGCCAGCTTGACGGGCTGGAAGGCGTAGTTCGCATAAGCCGCCTCGCGGGCCACTTGAGAGCAAACGTAGATCATTGGAAATCTTCGAAAGTTTTACTGCGACGCGCTTCAATGTCCCCGAAAATGTAACGAAAGCGCCTGCGTCCCATGAGGCTTCCATAAGGTTTTCAGCCGGTATCAACACTTCGCCATAGGATCGAAGTCGAGCAAGGACAGCATCACGAAACATTGGTGATGCTGCGATGCCGGTGCCGATCGCCGTTCCGCCTAGATTTACCTCGGCAAGCAGAAGCGAGCTCTCCTCCAGACGCAGGACGTCCTCGCGGATTGTGGTTGCAAACGCCCCCAACTCTTGCCCAACCGTCATCGGCACCGCATCCTGCAGTTGGGTGCGGCCGAGCTTAGGCACGGCACTAAACCGGGTGGCCTTTTGCTGGAAGGCCTCTGCCAACCCGAGCAAGGAATGCTTCAAGGCTTTGCTATCGGCTCGGATCGCCATTCTCAACGCAGTAGGATAGACGTCGTTTGTTGATTGCGATCGATTCACATGGTCGTTCGGATGAATTTTTGCATAGCTCCCAATCGGAAGGCCCATGATCTGAAGGGCCCGATTAGCTATGACCTCGTTCATATTCATGTTCGTGGACGTACCGGCGCCTCCCTGGATCATGTCGATCACAAAATGTTGGGCATGGTGTCCCTCAACGATCTCCGTGCAGGCCTTTGCGATTGCCTCCCCGACATCCGCCTGAAGTTCGCCGAGCGAAGTATTTGCCTCCGCTGCCGCACGCTTGATCAGGGCTAAACTTCTCAACAGGCTTGGATATTCGGATAAAGGCGTACCCGAGATTTGAAAATTCGAGAGCGCTCTCGCTGTGTTTGGCCCGAAGAGTGCATCCGAGGGAACAGGCACTGGTCCAAGAAAGTCGTTCTCAAGTCGATCTGGCGAAGGGACTGGCATCTGAATTCCTATCTCGCAATCATGCGGGGGCGGCGGGACATGTGGAAGCTTTAGAGCTGACCGGAGACGGACAGCCCGAAATCTGTCCTCGCAATGTGGTCAGCTGCTCGAAGTGCTTGCGCGGCGATCGTCAGCGCAGGATTGACCGCACCCGACGATGGAAAAAATGAAGCATCGACAACAAACAAATTCGAATGATCGAAAGAACGACAAAAGCCATCCAGGGCGGCAGCTTCCGGCGATCTTCCAATCCGAATCGTACCGCACTGCGCCGCGGTAAAGTTGACGGGCAGCGTTTTTGAAAGAACCAACGGAAATCCGATGTCCTTCAGAATGCCTACCAACTTTCTGTTCAGTCGCCGATGGCCCTGCATATTGTTCGGTGACACCGTGATACGTACCTTGCCTCCTTCCAGCGTCACGCGATTGTCGCTGTGGGGCAGATCCTCGGAGGTAACCAGCAGGTCGAGACTACGGCTGGCAAGCTGGCTACCAATAAATCGCGGGAGGTACTTGGCTCCCGCCACAAGCATGCCCGCCTGAAGCTTTCCAAGCGTTTGGACGTTGCCCATTGGAAAATGAAACTCACCATCGCCTTCGTAGAAATCATTGAAGGCAAGCGTCTTTTGAAATCTCGTAGGGTTCTTTTTGGTCGATACCGCCATTACGGTCGTGAGGTTGTGAGTCATATAATTTTGGCCCACAACTCCGGAGCTATTGGCCGCTCCGTTTGGCATGGCGTCCGTCGCGGATCGCAGTAGCAAAAGGGTCGAATTCACAGCGCCGCTCGAGAGGACGACAATCTGCGCTGAGATGGTCCGGATCTCTCCGTGATAGTCGACCTCAACGCCCTGAATTTGCCTGCCGCTCGGCTCGAGTATCAGCCGGCGTGCCGTCGCACCGGTCCACATTGTCACCCGGCCCGTCTTTAAGGCCGGTTCGACACAACGCGTTCCGGGATGGAGGTCGACGGCCACAGGAAGCGGAAACGGATGCAGTCCCTTGAGGGCCAGTTTGCGCGTAACGTCCGCAATGAATGGTTCTGATCCGACGGGGCCGTATGGCAAAGGCGCCGACCTGAACGGTTCCGTGGGATCGTTTGATGGATCTCCGTGGACGCCGAAGAGTTCTTCAGCCTTGCAATAATAAGGCTCCAGGTCCGAATAACGAAACGGCCATTCAGGGGAGATACCCTCGGCGTGTTCTATCGATTCGAAGTCTCTTGCCCTAAGCCGGGTCATTACTGTGCCGAAAAATTTCGTCGATCCACCAATATTGTACCAAGTCGACGGTCGAAAATCCTTGCCATTTCGGTCTTGCCAAATTTCGAATGGGCTATACTTCTTCTTGTTAAAGACTTCCTCCACACTCCAGTTGTCCTGTTCCCTCGGAAGTGATCGCCCACGCTCGATCAAAAGCACCTCGGCGCCGAGTTCAGATAGACGTTTTGTGAGCGTTCCGCCGCCGGCGCCACTGCCGATCACGATGACATCTGGCTTCTTGTACATAGAAGCATTTTCCTTCTCGAAGCGCGGGCCATTGAGCCCGTGCCGGGAATTTCGGATGTATTGTGTCAAGCTGCTTCTTTGGCGAGCCAGCGCACCTTTTGGGCTGCCGAGCGCAATACCTGAACATCCAGCCGACCTTCAGCTGCGCTCGAGGCGATATGTTTGGCTACGGCATGGACCTGCGGACCGCCCGCTAACAAAAGCAATTCAACACCTGCGGCCAGAGCTGTAACCGCGACGTCCTCAAGGGGGCGACCGCGCATAGTGCCGGGCAAATCAAGATCGTCGCTGACGATCAATCCCCCAAATCCAAACTCCGTTCGAAGCATGCGCACCATTTTTGCCGACGTGGAAGAAGGCTGGCTATCATCGATTGCGGGGACTGGAATTGGACCGGTCATGATGGCTTTCACGCCTGCCTTAATGGCCGAGCGGAAGGGAAGGAAGCCGGGCTCAAGATCCTTTAGCGTACCGGGAACGACGACAGTTGAACTGTCGAACGGGTCCTCGGCAGCAATATGATGTCCTGGGAAGTGCTTGGCTGTTGCCGGCACGCCAGCTGACTGCGCGCCTATGATGAAGGCGCTTGTAATTCTGGCGACGACTGTAGGGTCCGTACCGATCGAGCGATTGAGCAGCCACGGGTTTGGCCCAGCTACAACATCGACCACCGGCGACAGAAAGAAATTAATGCCCACCTTTTTTGCGGCAGTTGCCGCGTTCCGTCCAAATTCTTCAACTTCTCGGGTCGCCATATCTGCGGCTGCGGACGGGTGCGAGAGTTGGGGACCAAGATCATGAAGACGGTGAACGCCGCCTATCTCATAATCGATGGCAATCAACACGTCGCCCGCGATGAGACTGGCTCGCGCCCTATAGTGCCTCAACATTTCCGGCGTTTCATAAAAGCAACGATTTGAGTTCATACGTCTGGCGACATATTCATCCCGAGTTGAGCCGAGAAGCGCCGCAATACCGCCGCGGGTGAAAAAATCCCAGGATTCCTCATTGAAATCGGCAGTGGTGAACGCTGGCAGGAGTACCGCGTACGCGTCGCGTAGAACCTCCTGTTCACTGAAGGTAACAGATCGATCACTCGCTAATGGCAGATTCATTTGAATATTTCCGTTAAGAGAATCGAAGATGGCTAGGCGGCCTTGTCAGTTGATGTGGCCGATTGGAGTGAATTTCCGCCGATCAAATCAGCAGCTTTTTCGCCGATCATAATAGTCACAGCGTTCAAATTGCCGGAGACGACATCTGGCATGACGGACGCGTCCGCAATTCTCAGCCCGTCAATCCCTCGAACTCGCAGCTGTGGGTCAACTACCGCGTCGTTGCCGGGACCTATCTTGCATGTACCGCAGGGATGCAGGCCGGGGTGAGCTTCAGCGCGTACAAACGCTCTGAACTCTTCGCGGGTCACAAGTGGGCGCCCGGGCACTTGATAGGCATCGATATAGGGTGCGAGCGCCGACTGGCTCATTATTTCCTGCGCCAGTCTTGCTCCGTCGGCCATACACTCCAGATCGTGCGGGTCGGTTAGATAATTCGGGACAATAAGGGGGGCTTGGAGTGGATCTGAACTTTTAAGCTCGATGTAGCCGCGAGATTTGGGGCGTGTTTGAGTGACACTTAGAGTACAACCATTGCCGCCTGGAACGGTGTCTACTCCCTCCTCCACGCCAGCTCCGGCAAGGAAAAAGAGCTGCAGATCAGGCAGAATAGTGCGCTCCGTGCTCCACCAGAAGGCGCCACCTTCGGCAACGTTCGAGGTAACGGGACCCGATCCAAAAAGCGCGTATTCAAGGCCAGCCCAGGCCTGCCACCACGGGCGCTTATACTTGTCATAGCTGTGCTTTCCGGTCAGCTTGTAGACAAGCGACATCTCCATGTGATCTTGATAGTTGCGCCCCACACCCGCTGCATCGATCACGATGGGAATATTGTGCCTTCGTAGGTGATCTGCAGGTCCTACGCCGGACAGGAGGAGCAGTTTTGGCGAATTTAAAGACCCGGCGGAAAGGACGACTTCACGGTCTGCATAAAGAAAATGGCTTCGACCGCGCTTCAAATACTCAACCCCAATGGCGCGGTTGTGCTCAATCAAAATGCGGACGACACGACACCCAGTATTGATTGCAAAGTTTTTCCTCGGCCGCGCGTTCGTCAAATATGCAACAGCCGCGCTTGAGCGCCGCCCGTTTCGAGCGGTGATTTGATAAAGCCCGCATCCGGACTGCTCGCCGGAATTGAAGTCGTGGTTGTAGTGAAGCCCCTTTTGCTGACAGGCCTGGAGCCAGACTTTTGTCAAAGGGTGTGTGTATTGCTGATCAGACACACACAGTGGGCCGCCCACCCCATGTGCCTCATTACATAGTCGATCATTGTTCTCTGCTCGCTTGAAGTACGGCAATACGTCCTGGTATGCCCATCCCTCGGCCCCTGCGGCGGCCCATCCATCGTAGTCGGCGGGTACGCCCCTGACGTACAGCATGGCATTGACGGAACTGCCTCCGCCGAGAACCTTGGCTTGCACTATTGTCGCGTCTGGTTGCGGCGTCTGTGCATCGCTCCGCTGGTACGTATAGCGCTGTAAGAGTGGACCTTTGGCGGTTTTGTAGTAGGTGACGGGCCAGTGGATATAGGGATTCCAGTCACGTGGCCCCTCCTCCAGCAATTCGACAGTGGTATCCGCGCTTTCGCTTAGGCGAGCCGCAAGGGCGCAACCGGACGACCCGCCCCCAACGATGATGTAGTCTACGCTGCGAGACTTCATTTCGGTTGCTCTGTCCAGACCGAGTCAAAAAACGCGCGGCATTTGCGCAAATTGTCCGCCTGATCTGTCGACCAAATATCCTCTGAAAAGACCTCAACATCGTAGTAGCCGCGATAGCCGCTGCTATGCAGTTTGCGAAGAATTGCCCGAAGAGGGAGAATCCCATCGCCGGGAAGCAAGCGGTCATCGTGATAACGGGTGGGTTCACGCCAATCTGAGAAATGAACCAAAGCGATGCGCGCGGCGGTCTCTTCTATGCGGCGATCTAAATCGGTCTCATGGCACAAGTGCCATGTGTCGAACATAATGCCCACATTCGGGCTGTTCACCGATTGCACGATCCTGTCGGCGTCGACCAGCGTGTTTAGAAAGTCGAAATACGGCGCGTGAATAGGCTCAAGGGCCAAAATGACGTCACGCTTTTCCGCTTCCTCTCCCAGCCGAATTAGAACCTCGACCGTGGAATCTTCCATTTCACGCAGGCTACGTCCCGCGCAATTGCCAGGTACCACCCCCAACACGCCCGCACCAAACTGTGCGCACGCATCGAGCTGAAGGCAAAGTTCCTCAAACGCTGCCCGCCTGCTCGTCTGGGGCGAGCCTAGCAAAAACGGTCCACCAACCAGGCTCACGGCAGGCAGCCCTGTCTCGCGCAGAAGCCGGGCGCCTTTCGAGATGCCGAAATCGAGGAGTTTATCCCACCACAGGCTAATGCCCTCGATACCTGCCCCTTTGTATGCGTATACATCCTGGTCAAAGGTCAGGTGCTTCGTGGTGATCTCGCAAATGGAGAGACCGCGCTCTGGAAAACTGAATGGGCGTCTCATGTCTGGCCTCGGACTTTCAGATTGAGGGGAAGCTCACCCAGGTCCGCTTCTGATCAGATTGAAGAGATGCGTGGGAGAGCGCGACGCCTCGAAATCCCTCTTGGAGGTCCGCGATCGGGGAAACGTTCGCCTTCCGCCAATGAGGGCCGGCCTCCAACGCCTGCGCAAAGCCGACATAAAGGTAGGCCAGCGCTTCTAGATAGGCCTCGGGATTGCCGGCCGGCAGACTGACACTCTCCATTCCTTCTGGGGTCATATCGCGCTGACCGCGATGGTAGATCATGTCAGCTTGGCCCAGACGCCCGAGCCAAATCGTGTCAGGCGTCTCCTGCTTCCACTCGAGGGATGCTTTCGTCCCTACGATTTTAAAGCTCAGGCCGTTGCGATGTCCGGGCGCGGCAAGGCTTGCCCAAAGTAGCCCTTCGGCGCCGCCTTCGAATTCGAGCTGAACGACGGCAGTATCGTCCAATACCCATCCCGGTACGCGGCTCGAAAGTTTCGCATTCAGAGAAGTGCAACGTTTGCCTGAGAGAAATTCAAGCATGTTGAACGCGTGCGTTCCGATGTCGCCCAGGGCACCCGTTGGCCCCGCCTTCTTGGGATCTTGCCGCCAAGCGCCCCCTTTAGCGCCGACCTTTGATGGCCCTTCCGCGAGCCATTCAAGAAGATACTCTATATACATAAAGCGAATTTCGCCCAGCTCGCCTGCTTGGATTCGGGCGCGGGCGTCGCGTACCATCGGATAGCCGGTATAAGTGTAGGTCATGCCGAAGAAGGTATCGTTCTTCTGCGCTATCTTGAGGAGTTCGCGTGCCTCGTCGATCTCGTTAACGAGCGGCTTGTCGCAAATCACAGGTATGCCGGCCTCAAGCAACAGACGACAAGGTTCGAAGTGAAGATGATTGGGTGTAACCACAATGGCGACGTCAATTCGCTCATCCCTTGCCGCCTCATCAGCGATGAGATCGCGATAGGAAATGTAAGATCGTTTGGGCTCAATCTCGAATGCCTCACCCGCTTCGCGGCAAAGTTCGGGATCGGATGAAAAAGCGCCAGCAACGATTTCGTACCTGTCGCTAATGCGCATGGCGGCTCTATGATAACTGGCAAAGAAGGAGCCTTTGCCGCCGCCAATCATGCCGGCGCGGATGCGCTTTCGACGCGGAATATCTCCAGTTAATCCGTACATTTAGTACTTTCCTTCAAGCTTTACATGAAGAGATTCTAGCGACTATCCGCCAGGATCATTTCAGCGCCCTTCTCGGCAATCATCACAGTTGGCGAGTTGGTATTGCCCGATGTGATCGAAGGCATAACCGAGGCGTCAACGACCCGCAGTCCTTGGACGCCGCGTACACGCAGGCGGGAATCAACCACGGCGAACGGATCGTCGTCTGGTCCCATCTTGGCTGTTCCGACGGGATGAAAAATTGTGGTTCCGATCTTCGCGGCTGCTTGCGATAGACC
>Ga0206919_1096_pt1 | contig 21884 bp, 22 predicted proteins | sample Alteio_BWOrgHeat_67_FD_152962 | JGI IMG/M metagenome (GOLD analysis project Ga0206919, IMG submission 152962) | Enriched cells from forest soil in Barre Woods Harvard Forest LTER site, Petersham, Massachusetts, United States -... | ecosystem: Environmental > Terrestrial > Soil > Temperate forest >... | reverse complement strand
TTGGCCGCTCTGAAAGATGTCCCTGACGACCATCGCGGAGCACAATTTCGTTGTGTTTTAGCCCTGTCCAGCGGTGGTAAATCCCTGGCGACCCATGAGGGGGTGGTGATGGGGCAACTACTTAGTGAGCCTCGTGGGATAAATGGATTCGGTTACGATCCGATCTTTGTCCCGGACCATCAGAAGCTGACCTTTGCCGAGCTAGCCTCCGAAGTGAAACACAGACTGAGCCATCGCGGCAAGGCCACTCGGGCAATGCTTGATGTGTTAGAGAATAGAGAATAGAGAGTGTGGAGGGGATTTTAACCGTCTTGCAATATTTGGGATTAATACCAGTTATGAAAAGGTTTTTGGCCATGATGTGCCCTTAAGATTGACGCTATTTATTTTGGTTCCTCCCCGAACAGTGGCTCATCGGGATTTTCACCAGGAGGAGGTTGATTGGGGGGAAGCCCTTTCTGGGCCTGCTTCATCTTCTCGAGGAGTTCGGAGTGGTCGTCAACCTCGTCCCAAACCTCTTGGGAGACAAAAATCGGTCTTTTGGCCTGAAGGGCAATAGCCAGGCAGTCGCTTGGGCGGGCATCAATCTCGATGATTTTTTTGTGCACCTCATTCTCTGCCTTGAGAATGAGCCGTGCATAGTAAGTGTTGCTGCGGAGATCGTTGATTACCACATGATCCAAAGCGATATCAAAACCTTCAAAAATCAGTCCGATGAGTTCATGGGTTAGGGGGCGCTCATTCCGTTCATTCCGCATCGACATGGCGATGGCGCGGCCCACGTATGAGTCAACATTGATGACAAACACCTTTTCCGGATTGCCGAGGAAGATCGCAACGCTCTGCTGATCTTGAGGAAGAATTGCGACAACATGAACGGGGATGACCTGTGGTTTCACTGGAACTATTCATAACATGTCTTGGAAAGTTGACAATAAAAGTTGGGATGGAAGGTCAAACCCGAAATCCGAGATTAAAGCTATTACGAACCTTCAGCATGTTTAATCTCGGAATTCGGGTTGAAATCGATCCTCAAATAATATTGTCACAAAAAAATAACGCAGCACGTATTGCCAAATGAACGTGGATTTTGTACATGGCACCAATGACATCTTCGGAAAACGGGTGGGATATTAACCAATCCCTGCAGACTTATCAGATTCAACGGTGGGGGGCTGGCTACTTTGGGGTCAATGAAAAAGGCCATATCACGGTTAGTCCAATCCAGGAGGATGGCCCTGCTCTCGATCTTTACGATGTTGTTCAGGAGGCTAAAACTCATAGTCTCAAATTTCCCATGCTGGTCCGATTTCAGGATCTATTGAGACATCGGGTCAAGCGGCTGAACGAGGCCTTTCGTGAGGCGATTAGCGAGGAGAAGTATCAGGGTCAGTATCGAGGGGTGTTCCCCATCAAGGTGAATCAGTTGCGGGAAGTGGTGGAGGAGATTCTAGATGCGGGAGCTCCTTACCACTATGGAATTGAGGCGGGAAGCAAGCCGGAATTGTATGCGGCACTGGCCATGCATCAGGACCCTGAGAGCCTGATCATTTGCAATGGATTCAAGGATCGGCAGTTTATTGAGACCGCGTTAATCGGACGCAAGCTCGGGAAAACAATTATCATGGTAGTTGAAAAGCCGGAGGAGATGCGGGCCATCATCGATCTCTCCATTGAAATGGGTGTCAAAGCCCTCGTGGGCGTCCGTGTTCGTCTGAGTTGCAAGGGACAAGGGAAGTGGTCGACATCGGGCGGTGAGGACGCAAAATTCGGCCTGTCTACCGACGAATTGATCGAGGCCACGGATCTGCTGACCAAACACGGCATGCAGGATTCCTTCCAGCTCCTGCACTTTCATATCGGCTCACAAATCCCGGATATATTGACCGTTAAACGGGCTGTGCGTGAGGCCGCTCGGTATTATGCAAAACTTCGCCAGATGGGATTTCCACTGAATTACATCGATTGTGGAGGTGGACTAGCGGTCGATTATGATGGAACTCGTTCCACCACGGATATCAGCATGAATTACACACTGTCGGAATATGCCCGCGATGTTGTCTATAACATTGCCGAGATTTGCGACGAAGAAAAAGTTCCCCACCCGACGATCGTTACGGAGAGTGGACGGGCCATTGTGGCCCATCATTCGATGTTGATCGTTGATGTCTTCGGCGCTATTGAGAAGACAAAGATTGATGCCGTTCCGGAAGACTACAGCAAGGCTCATAAAATCGTTCGCGATCTGGCTGAACTGAAAAACACATTGAACAAAAAAAATCGCCGCGAACATTTGCACGATGCCCTCCAATTCAAGGAGGATTCTCAAGCCCGATTCAACCTAGGACTTCTGGATCTGAAGACAAAGGCACAGATCGAGAATCTGTTCTGGGAAATCGCCGAAAAAATTGTCGAGCTTTACAACGGAACCAAAAATGTCCCCGATGAAATTAAGTATCTAAGGGTTTCTCTGGGAGACCAATTCCTGTGTAACTTCTCTATCTTCCAATCACTCATCGATCACTGGGCCCTTGGTATGATCTTCCCGATCGCCCCTATTCATCGTCTCAATGAAAAGCCGATCCATCAAGGAACTCTGGTTGACATTACCTGTGACTCGGACGGCAAGATCGATGATTTTATCGTCGGTGAAGAGGGTTTACAGCACACACTTCCGCTTCATGCAATGAATGGGAAACCTTACTGTTTGGGTATCTTTCTCATTGGTGCCTATCAGGACATTATGGGCGATCTGCACAACCTGTTTGGGCGAGTCAACGAGGCCCATATCTTTCTCGATTCCAATGAGGAGAGCGGATTCTACATTGAGGAAACTATTCCCGGCTTCAGCATTGCCGAAGTTCTGGCCACAGTTCAATACGATGCGAATCTGATTGCACGATTGATGAAATCTCAAGTCGATGCCGCGATCAAATCCGATCTTCTGAAGCCTAGCGAGGGAATGCGGCTTTTAGAAACTTACGAAAAGGGACTAAAATCTTCGACATATCTTCAGTCTACGGAACCTTGATTCCATAATCCAGCGTAACGGGTGCCAATGCTGGTTGAAAAATTGAGAGGGAACGAAAGCGGGGATATATCGCCACATAGAACGCATAGAAGCACATAGAAAAACAGGGATATTCTTTGGTTTAAATGCAAAAAACCAACTAACCACAAGCATCTCACCGCGATCCAAAAAATCATGTTAATCATGTTAATCCTTGTCGAAAAATAAAATAGCTGGCCAACCCAAGAGCCTCTGCTATTGAGATCGAGTCTCATGAAGGAGCTTCTTACAAACATTCCCTGTGGCGAAGGCCCAGTTTGGGCGGATATCGAAGGCAAGTGGCATTGTCTCTACGGAAGCTTTCCAAGGGAGGGGGTGAGTATTGAGTGGCACGATTTCGCCACGGAAAAGAATTTAAACTGGGGATTAAGCTTTCATGATCGTAGCCTCGAAATCTGCCTCAATTTCATGGGTCAGGGTGCCTGGCAGCGAGATGGAGCAGAAGTAACGATACTTCCCAAGCAGGTAGCGATATACACCGGCGGTCAATCAAATTGGGAGGCGGTTCGACATGCGGGCACAGCTCATCGATTTTTCACCTTGGAACTATCCCCTGAATATCTGCAGTTTCAGTTGGGAAAAGTACTGGATGGAGTAAGGGATGAAATTCGTCAATTTATTGAAACTCCCGAGAAGACGGAACCTTTTCTCGATGTTCAATCAATGATCACACCACTTCTATCACTTCGACAACAACTATTGCAGCCTCCGATCAGTCAAAGTTCTTATTCTATTTGGTACCCGAGTAAGATTCTTGAAATTTTAGCTCACCTTCTTTTCAAAAATGAGCAATCTCACGAGCTCTTCTGTGACCGGCACAAAAGAGCCAACAAAGAGCGGATCGAAAGAGCCGCATATCTGCTAAAACGGGATTTATCGAATCCTCCTTCTTTGGAAATGATGGCTCAGGAGGTCCATTGCAGTACGTTTCATCTTAGCCGGATTTTTGCGCAGGAAATGGGAATGACAATTCCGCGTTATTTGCGCATGTTACGAATTGAAAAGGCCGCCGAACTTTTGTCGCAAGGCCGAGGGAATGTCACTGAAACGGCCTTTGCCGTAGGGTATAACAGTCTGAGTGCCTTTAACCAGGCTTTCGTTGAGATCATGGGCTGCTGTCCCGGTTTGTATCCCGTTGCACAAAAGCTGATCCGAAAAAATGCTTTCACCAAAATATTAGCACCCTAGGAGTCTGTTGAAAAACTACCATGGTCCGCGCGCATAATCCTCTGCAACGCGAGCCATGGTAGTTTTTCAACAGACTCCTAAAGCGATTGCCTTTCTATCGAAGTAGCATACGATCTGAATATGGGGCAGACTGGTACATTGAGTGAGCAGTTGCGTGAAATTCCCGCTCAGTTCGAGGATTATCTCGCCCGTTTTTTTCGGCAGAATACCGAACGCTATGCTTACGGACCGCTTTTTGAACCGATTTATCGTGACCTGAGTTCGTTTGTTTTAAGACGAGGGAAACGAATTCGACCCTTATTGTTTCTTGCCTCGTACCGAATTTTTGGGGGATGCCTACCTCTGGACTCACCCCCCGTTCTCCAGGCTGCCACCTCGCTTGAATTGCTTCATACCTTTATATTGATCCACGACGATATCATTGATCGTTCAGAAACCCGTCGGGGGCTGCCCACATTTCACAAGTTAATGGAGGCTCTACTTGGTAAACTAACCGATCGTGAGAGGATGGGACAGAATCTGGCAGTGGTATTGGGTGATATGCTGTTTGCGCTTGCCATCGATACATTGGCAACTGCTGAATTTCCTCCCGGTCCACGGGATCTCGCTCAGAGGAGGCTCCTGCAGTACGTTACCGATACAGGTTGTGGGGAGACCTTTGATATTCTTTTGGGAGTACGTGATATCTCCCGGGTCACCGAACCCGAGATTGAGCAGATGTATGATTTAAAAACGACACGTTATACCTTCGAAGCTCCGCTGGTTTTGGGTGCCCTGTTATCGGGCGCTGATCATCAATTGGTTCACGAAGTAGCCATGGTTGCGGAACCTCTTGGATTAGCATTTCAGATGCAGAATGATCTTCAGGAATTCTCCCATTTTGATCCCCTGGATCGTGCCATGCAGACAGATTTATTGGAGGGGAAGAAAACCTTGCTTCTCCGGCTGGCATACGAACGGCTCGAACCGATGGATCGGTCATTCCTACAGCTCTGCCTGCAGGCTCCATCGGTCAAGGATTCCTCCATCATCAAAATCAAGGAGCTAGTGGATAAGTCGGGTGCTGTGACTGTTCTGCAGGAACGACAGCAACAGTTACTGGTTAAGGCGGGGAATCTCTTGCGGGCTCTGGCATTTTCAGATGAGCAACGAGCAGGTATTCATGAAATAATGGAGATCGTCCGGCAAAACCTGCAGGGGAATGGATAACCTTCATTGCTCCTTATCCATGAATCAGGCATCCAAACCCATCGATTTGCCCTCCTCATTTCGAGCCAGTCGCGAACTCACGCGGCACCATGCCAGGAGTTTTTATTTCTCCTCTCACACCCTACCCCGCCAAAAACGTGAAGCGGCTTACGCCATTTACTCCTTTTGTCGGTACGTCGATGATTCCGTGGATGAGGCCGCAGACCCCTCTGCGATTTCCCAGGTGCTTGACGATTTAAAGCAGCAGATTGAAGCTCGACGATTTAATCAGGCTTGGGGAGGAGCATTTCTCCACACGGTGGAGTTTTACGACATTCCCTGGGCCTACTTCTACGACCTACTCACCGGGGTTGGCATGGACCAGGGTCACGTCCGTGTACAGACTTGGGAGGAGCTCAATCGTTACTGCTATCACGTCGCTTCCGTGGTTGGTTTGATAATGACCCACATCTTCCTGAAGCCCTCTCCAGAGATCCTTGCGTATGCAGGGGACCTGGGAACGGCGATGCAACTGACCAATATTCTTCGGGATATAGCTGAGGATTGGGAACGGGATCGAATTTACTTACCTCAGGAGGAGATGCGCCAATATGGAGTAACGGAATCCCATATAGCCGATGCTCTGCTCGACACCCACATGCGCGAGTTTCTCCGATTTCAGATTCAACGGGCACGCGACTATTATCAGCGATCGGAGGCTGGGATCCGTGCATTACCTCGGGACGGATGCCAGCTCACTGTTTGGATAATGCGGGAGATCTATGCCGGGATACTTGAAGAAATCGAAAAAGCTGATCTGAATATCTTTCGGGGAAGAGTCCATACGACAACCTTCCGTAAATTCCAGCTGGCACTGAAGGCCTGGCGGCGATGCCACAGTTAGAGCTCTTGAATCCAAAATCCACATACTTTTTACCCACATCCTCCTCTGCCAAGGCTACGGCGGAGAGGAATTTTCACAGATTATTTTAAATTTGATTCTATTGCATGAACAAATTGAAAGAACATGCATTGAGTGGAGGGCGAATCTCCGTATGCGCCCACTTATCGGGGCGAAGAGGGTGGCTTGTCCGTGACCTAATTTTCTGGAGAACTCAATCTCCAATACCCTCGCCGCGTTGGCCCTAGAAAAGAGGGATCCAATTAGGGCGCATACGGAGATTCGCCCTCCACTTTCCTGATTTAAAATAACAAGGAACCAAAACATAAAATGATCCCAGCTCGAAAGTCACCATTGCTAGATGGATTATTATACATGTATTTTCGGTCCCTATGGCGCGGGGCATTCAGTGGTATCTACCTTCGGGGCTCGGAGCATCTGATTGGACTGCCCCTTGATCGTCCGGTCATCGCATATGCTAATCATACCAATTGGTGGGATCTATTGATGGTTTTTCGGCTGACCCGCGTCCTGAGGCAGAAGAAATTCTACGGAATGATGGAGGAAAAGCAGCTCTCTCCATATAGGTTTTTTTCCTGGTTGGGGGCCTTTTCAGTTGATCTCTCAGCTCCAGGTCGAGCAGGAACTGGTCTGCGATACGCTGTTAAGTTGCTGCGCGACCCTCACTCACTTCTTTGGGTCTTTCCGCAGGGTCAGCTCTGCACAGCATACGAGCCTTTCGCCTTGAAACCCGGCCTCGAGTTTTTGATCAAACACGCACCCGAGGCATCCATCCTGCCGTGGGCGTTTCGATACGAATTTTTTCGGGATGATCGCCCCGTGGTATTAATGGAGGTTGGGAAACTGATTACTTCAGCCGAGGCCTCCCCGGAAAACCTTAAAAGCCGTTGTGAAACCCTATGCCAGAACCTGCTTGAGATTGCCAAATCTCGGGACTTGACCGGTTTTGAATGTTTAGAAAAACCCGGTTTGACCATTAATAAACGTTGGGAATATCTCCTCTGCTCCTTGCGCGGGAAGGCACATGAGTTTAATCCCAGAAACTAGATTCCCTGAAACTGAAAATATAATGTTTAAAAATCGAGTTTTAAAACATCTTAATCTGTGTCAATCTGTGAAATCTCTGGATAAAAACCAGTTTTAGGTCTAAGGCGAAGCCTCGTTAGATGAATGTTTTCTCTCAAATTCTTCAATGGGATCGCGATCTCTTTGTATTGATTAATCGTCACTGGACCAATTCCTGGTGCGATCGCTTCATGCCCTTAATCTCCGACCCCCAACCATTCATTCCTTTTCTGGTGGTTGGCTCTGTGGCATTTTTGATTTGGGGAGGATTTCGAGGCCGACTCTTTATTGTTCTCATGGCTCTATCCCTTTTGATTGGAGATAAAGGAATCAATTATACCATCAAACATATCATACATCGGCCACGTCCTTACCAAGCAATGGAGGGAGTACGGATGATAACACGTGCGAAGATTACCATTTCTACATCTGCAAACTTCGTCTCCGATGGCCAATCGTTCACCTCTGGCCACGCCTGCAACAATGTTGCCCTGGCCTTCATGGCCTGTGCAGTGTACGGCCGTTATGCAGCGTTTCTATGGCTCTGGGCGATTTTGATCAGCTATTCCAGAATTTACACTGGCAATCATTATCCTCTCGATATTTTTGGGGCTTGGTCGATCTCAATATTCTATTCCTGGATGATTGCCAATTATTTATCACACATTTGGAATCGTTTTGGAAATAAATGGTTTCCTAAAATTCATGCCAAACATCCCGACCTATTCAGGAAGCCATGCTAATCCGAGCAGATGTCATATTGGCTGGCTCCGGAGAGATTCTTCATCGGGCTGGTCTTCGTGTGGAAGGAGGACAGATCACTGCAGTTATTTCCTCCGGCGATTGGCCGAATCGGCCTGATGAGCCGATGATCGATCTGTCAGGTCAATTGCTCAGCCCCGGCCTGATCAATGCACATTGTCATCTAGATTACAGCGGGATGAAGGAGATGGTGAATGTTCGAGGCTTTGCCAAATGGATTCAGGCCATCAACTCTCTCAAACGCAATTTTGGCTCAGATGACTATCTCAACGCCATCCATCGCGGATTCAAGATGCTCATGGACTCCGGTGTCACCACCGTTGCTAATGTCGAATCCTTTCCTGAACTCATGCCAAGGATGAGTCCGCCCCCCCCTTCGAACGTGGTGGTTTCTCGAGCTAATCGACGTGCGGGTCCGACATCACGATGAAGCAAGCATGTTGGGGATGCTTCAGTTTTTTGAGAATCAACCTGATTGGTTGGGTGGATTTGGTCTTTCTCCTCACGCTCCTTACACAGCATCCATCGAGCTTTATCGATTGGCCAAACATTGCTGTGAATTGCACGACATGCCCTTTACCACCCATATTTCTGAGTCGGTGGAGGAGCATGAGATGTTTCTGTACGGCAAAGGACCCCTTCACGATTTCATGCTATCCATTGGGCGGGATTGCTCTGACTGCGCCCATGGCTCGTCCTTGTCCCATTTACTTGAGCACCGGGTGCTCACCGACCGGTGTTTGGCGGTGCATTTGAATTATTTGCAGGAATACGATTACCCCTTGTTGGTTGAAAGCCGCGCCAATGTCGTGCACTGTCCCAAATGCCATGAGTTTTTTGGTCACAGCCGCTTTCCACTCGAAAGGATGCTCGATCGTGAGATTAACGTCTGTCTGGGAACTGATAGTTTAGCCAGTAACAACTCCCTGGATATGCGTTCCGAGATTCGGCAGGCACAGATATTCCATCCCGATCTCCATCCCGTCGATTGGTGGCGGATGGTGACTGCCAACGGTGCCAAAGCCCTTGGCCAGTCTGGAGTGATTGGTGAAATCCGTGTGGGTGCCAGGGCCGATCTTGTCGCCTTTCCTTTGCGACAGGACATTGATCCTTTCGCTAGCCTTATTTCCGGTAAAAAACCCCCCACGTTTTTTATGATCGATGGAAAACAAAACTTGGACTATTGTTAGCTCACAGTAGCCAAGGTCCTCTTGCCAATTGCAGAACTCAGGGTCTGTTTCAAGAGAGGATACTTTTTGAGTTGTGGATCCTCTAGTAGGATTTTTCCCGCATGCTGTCGGGCTCGGTGCAGAATCTGGATATCGGCTAGAGGGTCTCCAAACCGAAGAGGTGGCAGTCCACTTTGTTCCGTCCCGAGTATATCGCCCGGGCCACGGATCTTCAGGTCCTCCTCCGCAATGCGAAAGCCGTCGGTGGTTTCTTCCATTATCTTGAGTCTCTTCCAGCTTTCCAAGCTCCTAGGTTGTCCTACAAGGATACAGTAGGAGGCGTTACCGCCCCGGCCGATCCGACCGCGAAGCTGGTGCAACTGCGCCAGCCCGAATCGTTCGGCATTCTCGATTACCATGATGGTGGCATTAGAGACATCGACTCCGACTTCGATAACGGGGGTGCTGACAAGGAGTTGCACCTTATTCTCTCTGAATTGTCGCATCACCTCCTCTTTTTCATCCGGTTTCAAGCGTCCATGAAGAAGGCCAACTTTAAATCCATCAAAAATCGGAACCAACTTTTCATATTCGCTCTGAACTGCTTTGGCTTCGACCTTATCGGATTCGTCGATCAATGGATAAACCACATAGGCCTGACGCCCTACGGACAATTGGTCACGGATGAATTTCCATACTTTCGGCAATTCGCTTTCGGAACGACAATGCGTCGACACTTTTCCTCTGCCCGGAGGAAGTTCATCCAGGATGGAAACATCAAGATCACCATACACGGTCATAGCAAGGGTGCGGGGAATCGGAGTCGCAGTCATGACTAGTACATCCGGACATCCGGCCTTGCTTGTCAGGGCGAGACGTTGCATGACACCGAACTTATGTTGCTCATCGATAACCACCAACCCTAGTTTATTTACTGAAAAGGATTCGTACAATAAAGCGTGAGTTCCTATCGTGATCGCGCCTCTCCCCGCAAAGAGTTGTTGCTGGAGTCGTTCATCATCCATAGGGGAACGATCACTGGTCTTGCGATTGGAGGTGTGGAGACCAACGGAAATATTGAGAGGCTCCAACCATCGTTTGAGATTCAAATAATGCTGTTCAGCCAGGATCTCCGTGGGGGCCATCAAAGCTGCCTGTTCCCCTCGTTCCACAGCACGAAGCATCGCATAGATCGCCACCAGAGTTTTGCCAGAACCCACATCTCCTTGGAGTAATCGATTCATCGGAGTAGGAACATCTAAATCTGTGTCAATCTCGGCCATGGAACGTCTCTGTGCCGAAGTCGGTGTATAAGGGAATACCTCTAAAAACTTTCGCGCTAGTTCGGATTTGGCCTCTACCCTGTCCTTTCTGAGTCGTGCCCGTTCCTGACGTCGTCGATAGAGAATACATTGCTGCAGAAAGAATTCGTCGAAGATGAGTCGTTGACGGGCGTTGCGGAGAGCCTCCCAAGAAGAAGGAAAGTGAACCGCTGGGATGGCTTCTTTCAAAGAGGGAAGATCCTCTGGCGCTGGGTAAAATTCCTGTAATTCTTCAAGCGGACTCTTTTGTGTTTGCTGGAATTGGATCCGGCGAAGAACCCGTTGGAAAAGTCCCTCAGTCAGAGGATAGATTGGGGTCAATCGATTGAGGTGGATGAATTCCTCCCCATCTTTTTCCATCAACTCGAATTCCGGATGGTATAAAGTGGGCCCACGATTGGTCTGCTTAACTTTTCCGTACACCACTACTTCCACACCTCTGAGGAGAACCTTGTGCGGATACCAAGAGGCATTGAGCCAAATGCATCGGAATGTTTCCGCAGGGGTAGCTAGTGTCTGCAACAGCACTTCGAGCACCCGTTTACCTCCCCGCCATCGATTGAGTTTAGCAGTATGAACACGGGCGAAAATCGTAATGGTGTCACCATCGTTGGCCGAGGAGGGCGAGGCAAAGCGGCTTCGATCCTCATAACGACTCGGCGTATGATAGAGCAGATCCAGTCGGGATGAGATTCCCAACTTTTTGAGTAATTCCCCACGGATAACCCCAATTCCTGGCAGTTCCGCTAGAGCAGCATGAGGTTGTTTGGTCGCTTTTGTGTTTGTGCGTTCAGATTTCAATGGGGAAAGAGGGTGTTTATCCACCGATTACACGGATTTTCAAAGAATCTAGCGATTTCGTTTCTAATTTTTGGGCCTTAAGACTATTTCGTTCCCAAAAAACACCATCCGCATATCCTTGAATCGATGAATCACCGCTGACCAACGATAGACGTTTTTGCGACCAGCAGCAGTAATCTCTATTTTGTTCAATCCCTAAAAAACGTCTCTTGAGTTTCCGACATACTACTGCGGTGGTTCCGCTCCCTAGAAATGGATCTAGCACGAACCCATTTTCCAGTGAGCTTGCCAAGATAAGCTTGGCAATTAACTTCTCAGGCTTCTGCGTGGGATGGTCGGTATTTTCGGGCATCGACCAAAATGGGATTGTGATGTCCGTCCAAATATTGGATGGATGAGTCAAACGAAAATTACCTTCCTCGCCTTCACTCCAGTCTTTTGGCATACCGTCAGAGTCTCTATAGGGAGCAATTACTTTTCTTTTTAATTTCACCGAATCGACATTGAATGTGAAATCGTCGGAGAGAGTGCAAAACCAAATGTCTTCAGTATTGTTTTTCCAGTTTGACTTTGCGCCACGACCTTTCTCCCGTTCCCAGGTTATTCTATTCCTGACAACGAAAGACTGTTCGAGGATGGGGGCAATCAGCATGGAAGTTTTCCAATCCGAACAGACATAGAGTGTAGCATTTGCCTTAAGAGTTGGTTGTAAGAGTTCAATTACTTTTAAAAACCAAGTTTCGTAATCCCTCTGATCCTTGGCTTGGAACAAATGGCCATTATAATCTTTTGAAAGATTGTACGGAGGATCAATAACGAGCAAATCCACAAAGCCTCTTGGCAAATACTGGGCCGCCTCAAAAAAATCTTGATTGATAATAGAATTCTCAAGAGAAGAGATCTCCGTTAGTTGTGAAAGTCTCAACAGATTACGCCCAAACTGTTGGGTTTCTTCAGAAGAGCACGTCAAAGTACGATTTCTTGGTGCGCGTTGTTTCTCGGTATGTGGATGACTCATCTTAGCCTTTTTCCCTCGACTATAAGTCGGGATGAGAGTTGGTATAGCTTATAAGTTCTGCGCTGGCAAACGCATCCGGAATTCCACATATCCGGGGAAAGGAGGAAGCAGAAGCATCCCACAAAATCATTACTATAAGGTTCGCCATTAAATAATAATTCCGTATCGTTCACTCTAACAAAGATGAGCCCACAGCAGATTGACGATATCCTTGAAGTTTTGAACCGATACCAAGTCCGGTACATCTTAATTGGCGGCGTTAACTTTCTGCTCAATCACAAGCCCCTCCTTACCTTTGATTTGGATATATGGGTTGAAGATAACCTGGATAATCTCAAACTTTTGAACTCAGCCCTACAGGAGATAAATGCTGAATGGGGGAAAACGGATGATACGTGGGGACCAATCTCTCTTACTGCGGATTGGCTCACGAAGCAGTCTGTCTTTTGTCTGTTGACAAAGTTCGGGCCACTGGATGTTTTTAGAGAGGTTCGAGGCTTAGAAGGACGTTTTAAGGAATGTTTTGCAGCCGCCAACGCATCTGCAAAGACACCCGGAGAGGTCTCTTATGTGAGTTTATCGGATCGACACATGCTTGAATGTCAACTGGCACTGGATTATAAAGACCAGAGTAAAGACAAAATCGATATTCTAAATGAATCTATCAAAAAGAATTCGAACAAATCGCCATGAACACCAAGGAATATGAAGAGGCAAAAAGAGATCGAGTTCTTACGCCTCAGCAACGCTGGGCGCTCATTCAGGCTGCCATCCTCAGCGCACAATTCTCCATGAAGCCAGACCAGCGCAAACCGCAAATTCAGATGGCGATGCGGGCTAATTCTCCACTAGGGATTGAATATAGGCTTGCCTTTGAGCGACATTGCAAAGGGGAATGATAAAACGTTCCCTCAGCTTCGTGGCCTCCAGAAAACACGGGGATCCGGTCGTTCGGGAGGTTCGATCCCTTGCACTTCCAGAAAAGTTCTGAAATGGGCTTTGGCGACTTTTCTCAAAGTTTCCAATCCCTGATGGTGAAAAATCTGTTCTCCTACACTCTTTACCTGAGCGGAGGCGCCTTTCGGAAGCTTCTGATGAACGGATTCGCCGAGTTGTTTCAGGCGGTTGAGAAATCCGGCCCGAGCGAGGATTGAGGCGGCTGCCACGGCGACATCGGCCTCGGCCTTGGTTCGCTGCCGGAGTTCAATTTTCTTTCCACGCTCCATGAGGGAGCTCTGCAAGATCTTCGGATTAGCGAATTGATCGGAAATCGCCATAGGGCAGTCGGGCACCACCTCAAGTAGGTTTTCGATCACCTTTGCGTGGCCCCAGGCGAGGAGTCGGTTTAGATTTTTAAATTTGTCATAAAGCACGTTGTATTTCTCAGGGCCGATATTAATCACGCTCGCCCGTGGCCCCACAATCTTGATGATCTCTTCGGCCAGATCCAAAGCCTTCTGATCGCTTGAAATCTGTTTACTATCCTTTACTCCAAGCTTCAGAAGAGTATGGACGGATTCGCGATCCGTGTACACTCCGGCAATTACGAGGGGGCCAAAAAAATCGCCTTTACCACTCTCGTCGATACCGAGATGCGGTGAAAACATCTCAGGATGATGCACCTCATCGTATCCCATACGGGCCTCGCCAAGGATCTCTGGCTCGAGAGTAAACTCGACGAAGGAGGTAGCCTCCTTTCCATTCACCACCAGCTTCCCAGAGAGATAAGCCTGGAGGGAAACCCTCCCTTTTTGCGCGCGGAAATATCCATAGGCCAGTTCCGCAAAGGAGAAATCCATTTCAGTTAGTCGATTTTTTAAGGACTCCACTTGCTTTGGAGTTAGATTAAACGTAAAGGAAGCAGGAGTGGGCGCAGATGACATGTCAAAGGATGTTAAAGGAAAGCGGCCGCGGATAAACCAAAAAATCCGCCGTGTTTTTCACGGTCCTTTGTCGGCCTGGTATCGTTCTCAGGCCCGTGATCTCCCCTGGAGACGAACTCAGGATCCCTACTCCATCACAGTATCTGAATTAATGCTCCAGCAGACACAGGTGGTTACGGTGATTCCCTATTATCATCGGTGGCTGAAACAATTTCCAACATGGGAGGCATTGGCGAAGGCGTCAGAGAACGATACATTGAAGGCTTGGGAAGGTTTGGGATATTATTCCCGGGTCCGGAATTTAAAAAAGCTGGCCCACCAGGTCATCGAACGTGGGGGAAACCTACCGGAAGATCCCGGCGAGTTGACCAAGCTCTCCGGCATCGGTCCCTACACTGCAGGTGCTCTGGCCAGCCTGGCTTTTGGGAAGAAGGCGGCCCTGGTCGATGGCAATGTGATGCGCGTCTTTGCCCGGGTTTTCAATTGGTCAGAAGCCATCACGGATCGTTCCACCCAACAAGCCATGTGGGAGGTGGCCAGAAATTTATTACCAGAGGGCAAGCATTGTGCGGTACATAACTCGGCTCTAATGGAGCTGGGTGCTATGGTCTGTACTCCGAACAAGCCACTTTGTTCATCCTGTCCGCTTCAAACCATTTGCCAGGCAATCGATCCAGAGAAGCTTCCGGTGAAGTCTCGGACTCTGACCGAGAAAAAAAACGAACGAGTTGCATTAATATCAAAAAATGGCCGATGGTGGCTGGAACCCGGACCAACACAGGGTCGATTAGCTGGTTTCTGGCGATTCCCCGAATTTGATCGAAAGAAAATGAAGTTAGGAGATCTGGCAGCAGAGTTCACCTACGGAATCACCCGTTTTCGAGTTAGGCTGCGGGCTCATTTGGCGCGATGGAAATCGCCAGCCGTTAATAATGGAAAGTGGTATTCGACGGAGGAGATGGAGCGGATTCCTCTGTCAGCAGCTCATGGTAGATTGAGAAAGTTGATTCTAACTCAACAACCTGTTTCCCCGCAGATTTCGTAGATTCCTACGAAAAGGTCTTGGAGAAGGCCCCTTCATGGTCTATGTAGAGTATTCGATCGAACCGAAACTATCATTTATGGCGACCATCAACTCCCTCTCCACAAATACCCGTCTGTACTGCGATTCGGGGGCTGTTTTTGCCAAGCAACTGGCAACCACAGGCCAAAACTTCTACGTGTTGAGTCATGATGCAAAAACCGATAAAATCCTGGCCAAGAAAGCAAGAATCGATGGAAAAGCCCAAGGTATCGTTTTGCAGGTGCGAACCACAGCCGGAACTTACGAGGTCAGTCAGGAGCAGTCTTTCAGACTCAATGATGGAACGGTTGTTCCAGCCGCCAAACTCAAACAGGGAGATAAGCTCCAATCCTGTGAGTTAGATAATGTCGATGGATTCATTTTCGTTCACTATGGTGCAGAACCTGTCCCACTTCATGAATTGGTGGATTCCGAAATGAGTGGCATGTTTCGACTTTCGATGCCTGAGAATATCCGCACTAAGAACAAAATGATTCAGGAAGTCTTGGAAGTTAAAGAAGGGGCCATGGGGGAGATCCACTACCTACACATCGAATGTCTGTCAAAAAATGAAGCCAATTTTGAATCAGGTCACAATTATCTCTTATGGCCTGACGGTACCTCCTTCGGTTCAGGTATCATGGTTCATTAAACTTAAGCCGTAACGATTCAAACCTGAATCAGGTTTAAAATATTTTCTCAAGCTCATGACCATCCCTTATGAGTCCAATTTTAGTATTTGTCACTGCTGCCACCGAAGAGGAGGCACGGAAAATAGCCTCGCTCCTGGTAGAGGAGCGGTTCGCGGCTTGCGTGAATTTTGTTCCAGGAGTGGTGTCGACATATCGATGGAAAGGCACCACTGAAACAAGTTCTGAGGTGGCACTGACGATCAAAACCTCCCGTGAACTCTGGCCGACGATCCAGGAAAGGATCCGAAATCTCCATAGTTACGAGTGCCCCGAGATTATCGCCATTCCTGTGGTTGAAGCAGATCCGGATTATCTCAAGTGGTGGGAGGAAAACCTAATTCATAATCCGGCGTAGCCCGCAACCAAGGCTGTTGGGTGTTAAAGTGGCGAATCTCCGTATGCACCCTGACTAGATCCCGGCTGTTCCCAATTGCTAATTATAAATTGACAATTACAACGCCCCCCAGGCGCCCCGGAGAAGTGGGCGCACATGGAAGTTCGCCCTCCACTTAAAATCTTGCGCGTTTCGCGCAGAATTAAATTCTAAGAGACTAAATAAGTGATTGAGTGGTACCTCTCTTTGCTTGTAGTCTCCCTCACTTGCAAGGACGAGTAATCTTAATTATTTTCCAACAGACCTTCTTAAAATGAAAACAGCAGTTGTCACAGGAGCCGCCGGTTTTCTCGGTAGCCATCTTTCGGATAGATTATTGGCGGAGGGCTTTAGGGTCATAGGGATCGATAACTTTATCACCGGATCCCCGACTAATCTCGAGCACCTGAAGAATGAACCCAAATTTGAGTTCAAGCAACAGGATGTAACCGAGTATGTTCATGTCTCCGGTGAAGTGGATATCGTCTTTCACTTTGCCTCGCCAGCCAGTCCGATTGATTACTTAGAGCTGCCGATTCAAACACTCAAGGTGGGATCCTTGGGGACGTACCGATGTTTGGGACTCGCCAAGGAAAAGAATTCGCGGTTTCTGATCGCTTCCACTTCGGAGTGTTACGGCGATCCGCTGGTCCATCCTCAGACAGAAGAGTATTGGGGTAACGTGAACCCTATTGGACCCAGGGGGGTGTATGATGAAGCAAAGCGTTTCGCTGAAGCTATGACAATGGCCTATCATCGGTACCATCAGGTGGATACAAAAATTGTTAGGATTTTCAATACCTACGGACCGCGCATGCGATTGAAGGATGGTCGTGTCGTACCGGCTTTTATCAGTCAGGCACTCCGTGGCGAACCTCTCACTGTATTTGGCGACGGAAGTCAGACTCGCAGTTTTTGTTTTGTCTCAGATTTAATCGATGGAATCTTTCGTCTTTCCAATGGAACCTATCATGAGCCGGTAAATATTGGAAATCCGACTGAATTGACTGTGAAAGAGTTTGCAGAACGGATTATACGAATCACAAACTCCACAAGCACTCTGGCCTTCAAGCCTCTGCCAACCGATGATCCAAAGCAGCGTCGTCCAGATATTTCCAAGGCTAAAAAGCTTTTGGCCTGGGAGCCGAAAGTGGATCTTGAAACCGGTTTGCAAAAAACAATCACCTATTTCAAGGGGAAAATCTGATATCTAAGAGTCTTGATCCATGAGATCCCATCGACATCTACTTGTCACTTTTGTGACGGGCATTCTCATTGGGCTAGGTGTTCCGTTGTGCCTGGAGTTTTTCCGTCTCCCGAACGCCGAAGCTCAACAGCCGGCACAGGGTGACGATGCGTATCAACACACCTTGCTCTTCACAAGGGTACTGGAACAAGTTCGTCAGGACTACTTTGATGAAAGCAAAGTTGGTTACAAGGAACTGATTTATGCCGCATTGAAAGGTATGCTTTCCAGTCTTGATCCTCATACACAGTTTTTGGACGAAGAAGCCTTCCGCGAGATGCAACAGGAAACCAAGGGGGAATTCAGTGGCCTGGGTATGGTCATCGACACAAAAGATGGATTTATAACCATCGTTACCACACTCGAGGGGACACCGGGATTCCGTGCCGGACTGCTGCCTGGAGATCGGATTTTGAAGATTAATGACAAGAGCACTGATCGGATGTCTCAAGCAGTTGCGCTAAAGCTGCTCCACGGGCAGCGAGGGGAGAAAGTTACTCTAGGTATTTACCGCCCGTCGGAAGCTCCAGCCGGACGAACGAATAATCCATTGATGTTCGAGGTTGAGCTGGTTCGAGAGACAATCAAAGTTAATACGGTCAAGGAGGCCCGTTTTTTACCACCAGAAATCGCAGGAGATGAGCATATTGCCTATATCCGACTCGAGCAATTTGGTGAGAATACAGCTGGAGAGCTGGACCGAGCACTATCTACTCTGGAGCAATCGGGCGTGCGCGGAGTGGTTTTAGATCTGAGGAATAATCCCGGGGGATTACTCGACTCGGCGGTCGAAGTGGCCGGTAGGTTCCTTCCACACAATCAGCTAGTCGTTTCGACTCAGGGTCGTAACGCGGATTCGCGACGCGAATATAGGGCAAAAACATTAAAGTCGACCGGCAACTATGTGATGGCGGTGTTGGTAAATGGCTATAGTGCCAGTGGAGCTGAGATTGTTGCAGGTGCCTTGCAGGATTTAAAGAGGGCGGTGATCGTTGGTGAAACATCTTTTGGCAAGGGATCCGTGCAAAGTGTTCTCGATCTCGGCAATGGGATAGGCATGCGTCTAACTACCGCCCGATACTATACACCGAATAATCGGATCATCCACGAGGTTGGAGTCATTCCAGATGTGATTGTGCCAGTCTCCGAATCGGATGAACGAAAGCTCATTGAATTGCGTTCTCCCACGCCTGCCCTGGTCAGTCCCGAGGAAAAACAGCAACTGAAAGACTTTCATGACAACTGCCTGGAGCGCGCGGTTACAGCCTTACGTGGCATGCTCATTTACGGGGACCGAAATCATGCCGCTAAGGCGGCACTCTAGACATGCTCTGGCTTGGGGTCGAGACGTCTTGCGATGAAACGGCGGTCGCGATAGTAGACTGTAATGAATCCGGATTCACCATTCGAGGGTCTAAAGTCAGTTCCCAAATCCGCTCCCATCAACCCTTTGGTGGAGTTGTCCCCGAGTTGGCGGTACGAGAACACCTTCGGAATCTACCAGAAATGGTTCCCTCATTGCTCAAGGAATGTTCCATTGAGCGAAACCAAGTTGAGGGCATTGCTGTCACGGAGGGTCCAGGTCTCGCGGCCTGTCTGCTGATCGGTCACTCCTACGCCCGAGGGTTGGGATTGTCACTTGGCATTCCGGTGATAGGCGTTAATCACCTGGAGGGACATCTCCTCTCACCCTTCATCTCAGGATCGGAGGTTGATCCCTTCCCGTTCGTAACCCTGGTGGTAAGTGGTGGTCATACCCTGCTGATGGTGGCTAGGAGTTTGGGCAAATATCAAAAGTTGGGGGGCACTGTGGATGATGCTGCCGGAGAGGCCTTTGATAAAGTCGCCCGTCTTCTTGGTCTTTCTTACCCCGGAGGACCCGAAATTGAAAGGATGGCGATCCAAGGAAACCCCACTGCTTATCCATTCCCGAAAAGTTTTCCCGAACGAGATAATTTTAATTTTAGCTTCAGCGGATTAAAAACCTCTGTTCGATACTTTCTCGATAAGCATCCGCGGTCTCTGTCCGATCCACAATTTATTGCCGATGTCTGCGCCTCGTTTCAGGAGGCGGTAGTCCAGGTCCTGGTTAGAAAAACCATCCTCGCTGCAGAGACCTCGGGATGCCGTTTAATAACGGCGGCAGGCGGGGTGGTCTGCAATCAGAGACTGCGAGAGGTGCTGACGGAATCCGGCAACAGAGCCGGAATCGTAGTAAAGCTCGCCGCAGGAAGTTTGTGCACCGATAATGCTGCGATGATCGCAGCAGCAGCAGCTTGGAGGGTCCGCCAAGGAGCAACCACGGGGATCGGTCCAGACATTAATCCCAACCTTCCCCTTTGATAAATGAACGTCAGGATTGCATTACTCGGAGCGATGGGCGAGGAGACACAGCTTCTCCACGAAGCCATACAGGTGAAAAAAATTCACAAGGTTGCAGGACGAGAGTTTATCGTTGGGGATTTGGATGGGGTGCCAGTGGTAACGGCGTTCTCGAAGTGGGGAAAGGTGGCAGCTGCGATCTCAACGACCCTGGCAATTCAAATGTTCGGGGTTGAGGAGGTGCTCTTTCTGGGTGTGGCCGGATCATTCGATGACAAGGTGAAGTGGGGAGATGTGGTGATTGCAAAACATTGTTTGCAATACGATATGGATGTCAGTGCCTTGCCTGACTACGAAAGATGGGTTGTGCCGTTGATTAAAATCGAGCGGTTTGTAGCCCACGAAGAAAATGCCAAGATGCTTGAGGGTTTGGCGGTTCAATATATCGCCAGGACAGCGGATTTATTTAATCACCCCCGACACGTTCATACAGGACTATTGGGGACGGGGGATAGTTTCGTGGCAGATACGTCGCGGAAAAATCTATTGAAAATGGACCTTCCGGATCTTCTGGCGGTGGATATGGAAAGTGCGGCAGTGGCGCAGGTATGCCATGAGTTTAATCGCCCATTTAATGTGGTCCGAATCATCTCCGATGCCGCAGATGATGATGCCGTGCTTGATTTTCACCAATTTATTAAGCATCACGCGGCTCCAGCCGTGAAGGAGATTGCGATGGAGTTTGTTAGAAAAAAATACTGCGCCGTCCCATAGGGATGCTTGTAAATAAATATTACGATTGTAGTGGACATGTCACTATAACTGTAATAGACTCACTCCTGCATGCAGATACCCGATATCACCGAGGCCGAGTGGATCATCATGGAAAAGCTCTGGGGAAAATCTCCGCAGATCGCCTCTAAGATCGCTAAAAGTTTGCATTGGCAGACCGGCTGGGCTGAGAATACCGTTCGCACGATGCTTGGCCGGTTGGCGGAAAAGGGGATGTTGATTGCTGTGGATAATCCCTCAGGCGTGCGCACCTTTGCACCGGCCTTTACCCGTGAGATGTGTGTCTCCAAAGAGGGAGAGTCCTTCCTTAAACGGATTTTTCAAGGGTCGGCCAAACCGCTCCTTGTCCACTTTGCCAGTCAGGCCAAACTCTCACCCGAGGAAGTGCGAGAAATGAAACAGTTGCTCGATCAAAAACTTCCAAAGAAAGGCTGAATATGCACCTACTTGAAGTATTGTTTACCTGGTTTCTCTCTTCCACGGTCCGAGGGTCCTTCATGGCTCTGTTCGTCCTGGGTTTGCAAATGGTTTTATCGAGGTGGATACCGGCCCGGTGGAGATATGTTCTTTGGTTGCCCGTCATTTTGGCCCTAATTCTTCCCTCTCTTATAACGAGTCCATGGAGCTTCCATCATTCTCTACTTAATAATCACCTCATCCAGGTTCAAGCACCTCCCGCAGTTGATCAGATTGAGCCGATACAGGTTGTTTCAGGAACTCAAAAAACGATTCCAGCCGTAGAGTCGCCACGAGTGCGCGTCATTCCTTGGGAGCAGATTGCAATCGTTGTTTGGTTGACCGGAGTCATGGCATTTCTTCTGACCTCCTTCATTGCTTATGCGGCCAATATGACGAAAATATTCCGGACGCAAGTTCAAGCCGATCCATGGTTCCAGGAATTGATCTCCTGGGGTACCGAGCAATGTGGATTATCTTCAAATCCCCGAGTGGTTCTCTCGGCGGAAGTGGGCAGTCCAGCCATAACAGGTTTGCTCAAACCCACGCTCC
>Ga0206919_1095_pt1 | contig 22117 bp, 15 predicted proteins | sample Alteio_BWOrgHeat_67_FD_152962 | JGI IMG/M metagenome (GOLD analysis project Ga0206919, IMG submission 152962) | Enriched cells from forest soil in Barre Woods Harvard Forest LTER site, Petersham, Massachusetts, United States -... | ecosystem: Environmental > Terrestrial > Soil > Temperate forest >... | reverse complement strand
ATTAAAAGGAAGAGATTCTTCGTTCCTCAGAATGACAAAAAATTGAGATTGCTTCGTACCTCGCAATGACGAACTCTACTTATCCAACGCGTCTTTAACAAGCTTACTGGCGAGCTTAGGGTCAGCCTTACCCTTCGATAACTTCATAACCTCGCCCATAAATAAACCCAGCAGACTAGCTTTACCACCCTTATACTCAATAACCTTTTCCGGGTATTTGGCAATGGCCTCAGCAACAAACTGCTCTAACACGCTGCTATCACTCTCTTGTATCAGGTTATGTTCTTCGGCTATTTGTTGGGCAGTCTTACTTTGGTTCTTCACCATTTCGGGGAAAATACGCTGCGATGCCATGGTATAGCTCACCTTGCCCTGCTCTATCAATGCAATGATCTCAGCAATTTTAAAGGCCGGTAACGGAAACTCTTTTATAGTAACCGCATTCTCGTTCAGGTACGATTTAATATCGCCCATCATCCAGTTAGCAGCGGCTTTGTAATTGGTGGTCTGTTGGGTGAGTTGCTCAAAGTACAATGCAAACTCTTTATTATCTACAATAACTGCAGCATCGTAATTGCTCAGGTTGAATGTGCCTGTGTATTTCTCTAACAGTTCTTCAGGCAATGGTGGAAGTGTCTGCCTAACATCATCAATATCTTTAGGAGTAACTATAACAGGCGGCAAATCAGGTTCAGGGAAATAGCGGTAATCGTCTGCCGATTCTTTAGTACGCATTAAAAAGGTTGTACCCTTGGCAGCATCAAAGCTGCGGGTTTGCTGGGTAAGCACCACTCCCTTTTCTACTTGTTCAATCTGGCGTTCTATTTCGTGGCTAATAGCTGACTGCACATTACGTATCGAGTTCATGTTCTTCACCTCTATCTTAGTGCCAAATTTCTCAGCGCCTTTTAAGCGGACCGATACGTTAGCATCGCAACGGAGACTACCTTCTTCCATATTCCCATCGCAAATTTCGAGGTAACGCACCAAACGTCGTAATTCGGTAAGGTATTGGTATGCCTCGTCGGCATTGGCAATAACCGGTTCGGTAACAATTTCTAATAAAGGTACGCCGGCACGGTTAAGGTCAATGAGGGTATCGTAAGCATCCTGGTCGTGTATGCTTTTACCGGTATCTTCCTCCATATGAATGCGGGTAAGCTCGACCTTCTTTTTACCGTTAGGGGTGTTTATAGTAATGTAGCCACCTGTACAAATAGGTGTTAAATGCTGTGTTATTTGATAGCCCTTAGGCAAATCGGCGTAGAAATAATTTTTACGGGCATATTGGTTTTCGCGGGTAATGTTGCACTTGCAGGCAATGCCGAGCTTAATGGCAAACTCAATCACCTTTTTGTTCACCATAGGCAATGTGCCTGGGTGCCCAAGGCTTATGGGGCTTACTTGTGTATTAGGCAATCCGCCGTATTCAGTTGAATCGGCACAATAGGCCTTACTTTTGGTAAGCAGCTGTATGTGCACCTCGAGCCCTATAATAGGCTCATACTTATCTATAATTGCTTTATCCATATAAGATGTAAAAATACGAGATAATTGTGAATGGTGAGATTGATAAGAAAGAGAGAAATTAACAACCCAAATTGGCGGCCCTCATCCTTCTTCTCCCAAAAGGGAGAAGCGTTACAGCAACCCATCCACAGCGGTCACTGCGAGTTCCGGCGTTTTCGCAGAACGTGGCAGTCTCAGTATTTTCGTAGTCAAACAAGTAAGGGCACCTCACCCTGCCCTCTCCTTGCAAAAAGGAGAGGGTAAATACATGGACGCTCTTTTACACCGAGTTTAAACCTGGGGCTATTAACATTACATTCAAACAGAGTGTAACAATGAAAATTCCGCCCCCTCTCCTTGATCAAGGAGAGGGGATAAAGGGGTGAGGGTTTGCCTTAAGAAATAACAATAAAAATAACAATAGAATTATCAATGACCCACCTTTTGAAAGCCCCTGTTTACAATCGGTCTATTGTTAATAACAATGAAAAACAATAGAACACAAAACAACCTGATAATCAATTATTTATATAATTAATTGATTATCAGCACATTATAGCAAATATAAAATTTTCAGCATTTGAGAACTTACTTAATCTCATTCCCGTTTTCATCGTAGTTCTTTTCACCTCGTAAGTTCCCATTAACAAAAAAAGTCTCTTGCCTAAGTTTACTATTCTCGTCATATTCCTTTTTTGTTCCATCTAACTTCTTACCAGTATATGGTATTTCAGATTTTAGGACTTCAGTTTCGTAATATGACTTGACTATTATTATCTGTCTAAAATTTGAATAAATGGCTTCTGATTTTAACACTCCATTATCATAATACTGACTACCCAGCTTGCCTTCTTTATTCAGCATTATCCATATTCCATAAAAAAACAAAATTGGGCCAACTATAAAACATATCAGGTTTCCTGGCACATTAAGACCATTAACCTAGATAGTTTTACTCTCTAATTTCCCATTAATTGAACGTGGTTCGTGGTTAAACTTACCCGCAATTTACGGTATTTATTACAACAAACTGCTAACCATTCCGTTATATAGTATCATGTATTAACCACTCTTTTATTATCAAATTCATTCGTAGCTTTACTCCACCATGAAACCAAAAACCACACTACTAACTATTGCCACTGCATTTTTATGTGCTATTAGTATTATCGCACAAGCACAAAAAGACAGTACCAAAGCCTTCTTATTATCACACAACGATCAGTTGGTAATAGGTGTCTATGCTGGGCATAACCTGAGCTTCCCAAAATCAGCAACCGATTATCAGGGGATGTCATCGACAGCGGGCTATACAAGGCCAATGGCAGGCTATATTTACCAGCTTAGTATAAAATACAAACTCCCTCAAAAACTTTTTTTCAGCACTGGTTTTACATACCAAATACAGAACTCTGCTATTAGCAACTATGGTGGGTACGACTACCCTATAATTAGCCCAACTCCGGCACCAAATAGTACTTACAATAATGACTTATACGTTTATACTATACGTAGTAATTATGTAGGAATTCCATTAAGAGTAGGCTATTTCTCAACGCAAAAAAAGTTATCATACTATATGTCATTTGGCCTTGAATTTTATTATAACTACAAATACAATGTACAGATATATGATGGCACAAAAGGCAACATTGTAGATGATGAAACATTTTATACTTATCACCCTTACCTCGGCTGGACCTATGGTCTTTTTGATAACAACTGGGCACCATTAGGGGTATTCGGCATGTTAAGCTTTGGCCAAAGCTATTTGATAATGCCTAAAATTTCAGTTTCCTATGAAGCTACTGTACGATTTAGTAACCCTCTCAACACCCTCCCATTTGAATCATTTACAGCAGCTTCACTTTCACTTAATCTAGGGCTTACTTATTCATTAGATTTGGATAATACAGGTTCTTTTTTGTTGCCTGACAAGGAAAAAGACTCAAAAAAACATATGGTTGGGTTTAAGCTCACACCTAATTTTTTTGCTTTTACTAAATATGCATTTCAAAGTGGCTTTAGTTTTAGCTATGACTTTAGTATGCAATTTAACTTAACAAACAGGGTTGCACTTGAAACGGGTATAGTTATTGATAATTTTAGCAGCAATGCATTTCCTTCATACATTAGTCTTGGAATACCATTAATTGCCAAATATTATTTTCCTAAAGCAAATGGCCCTTCATACTTTATTGGCGCAGGTGTTCATCTGGACTGGCCCAATGATATTAATGAAGAATGGGGTGGATATTGGGCAAACTATTCTTGGGGTTGGATACGCCCAATTGGAGTGATAGAAAATGGCTGGGATTTTAAACTTGGTAACAATTACATATTAAATACGGCATTTGGGCTAGAAAACTGGTTTAAACCGATTGCAATATCAAATGTTAATATAGGTGGTAACTACAATTCTCCTATTGTGCTGTTCGGTTCAATAGGTATGAGCTATAGCTTTTAATTACTCACCCTACCCTACCCTCTCTACAATAGAGAGGGTAATACGCAGGAGGTTCTTTTAATCCCGCAATCCTGCGGGACTACTAACATTATACTCCTCCGGAGTATTAATATAATTTTGTTCATTCCCTCTCCTTACTCAAGGAGAGGGCAGGGTGAGGTCGAGAAAGGAATAGATTCTTCGCTCTGCTCAGAATGACAAAAAATTAAAAGTGATATTCCTTATTCTTGCGGGTAAAGTCTTCATCGGTTAATATAGGGTTAACCGTTATATGGCGGAAGGTATATTCTTCAAATAAACCCTTCTCATCTTCAACTTTTATAAAAACAGGCAAGGTTGTAGTTTTATCTATATACAAAGTCATTTGCTTGGCATAGGTATTGGGCACCATAATGGTTTGGCCGGGAGTAACCGAAGTATACGATGGTATTTTATTATGCGCCATTATCATATACTCGCTAAGGCCAAGTTTTTTGGCAATGGTTAGCACCGTTTCGTTAGGCAATACCTTATAGGGTACGTATTTAAAATCGGGCACTATAACCTGAAGGTTGTAACAGCTGATGCCTTTAAAGTTCACTTCGCCCATAAACAAAAAGTGCGATGCAAATTCGTTACCGAAACTGTTCTTGGTATGCTTCAGCACATCTTCGAAATAACTATAACCGGTAGCAGCCACACTGTGGTGCTGGTCTTTACGCATCAGCGATCCGTCCGGGTCGAGCGACATAGTGGTATACGGAAACTGGGCAGGGTGTACATAGGCCCTGTTCTTATTAAAATTATCTACCCAAAGTACTTCTGTACCGTCCGACATTTTAACATATATCTTACGTGGAGCTTGCTGTACCTTTACAAAGTTGCTATCGGTATGTAACTGGTCGGTTGCAAGCCTTTCGCTATAGGTCATTTGGTAAGTGAGTGTTTTGGCATTATCAATGCTCTTAAACACGTCTTCGAGTACTATTTGCGGATCTATATACCGTGGCCCCGATGCGGGCATTGCAGCAAGTGCAATTGCGGCTAAAACCGATAAACTTATTAATTGTAATCCTTTCTTCATACACCTGGCTTTATACTTGGTAATGACGTATGATTAATATCATTACCTTACTAAAGCAAAAATAAAGCGGTATATAACAATATACCAGCCTTATTAGGTAAAGGTAATGGGTTAAGCAGGTAAATTACAATGCTTTATCGGTGAACTGGGCTATTACTTTACCGATAAAGTCGCATTCGCAAGGGCGGCTTTCAGTTCATCCAGGCGTTTTTGGTCAGCAGAGTTTATGCCGCCTTCCCATTCTATAAGTTGTATGCCACGTTCAACATACATCCGGTTATTAGGTATCTCTAAAGATATCTTTGACAACTTATCTAAAAAATCGCTTGTTTTCATTTTCTCTGTAGTCATCATAAGTATGGCTTTTTAAAATTCAAACTTGTAACCAATTCCTTTTAAGGTTGTTATTTTATCGTCGCCCAGTTTTTGGCGAAGCTTACGAATGTGCACATCTATTGTACGGTCGCCCACTACAACATCGCCACCCCAAATTTTGTTCAGTATATCTTCGCGGGTAAAAACCTTGCCGGGTTTAGAGGTTAGCAATGTAACCAGCTCAAACTCTTTTTTAGGCAATGTATATTCCTCGCCATTTACGGTAACACTAAAGCTTTCGTTATTTATTTTCACTCCTCCGCCTACATCTACAATACCCTGGCGTACCTCAGCACGGCGGCCGCGCCTTAACATGGCATCAATACGGGTTATAAGCACACGCAGGTTTAGCGGCTTAGATATATAATCATCGGCACCGGCCTCAAGGCCCGCTATTTGCGAATAGTCTTCGGTACGTGCCGTTAAAAATATGATCATTGCATCCTTGGTCTCCGGTAACTGCCTCAATTCCTTGCATGCTTCAATGCCATCCATCACGGGCATCATCACATCCAGTATAATTAAATCGGGCAAAACCTCTTTTGCCACATCAATAGCCTGTTTACCGTCTGATGCGGTGAACACAATGGCCCCGTGTTTTTTTAGATTGTACGACAGGAAGTCAAGTACATCGGGTTCGTCGTCTACTAGCAGTATTTTTGTCCCCTTCATCCAGTGTTTATTTACTCTTCTGGCACAAAGTTATCGCTTATAATGCACCCTTTTTTGACTTAACAAATACATAATATTACATTCTCATTCAATTAACAAATACTTAAAATGGTAATGAATATTTAACCCAATTGTGCTGAACGCCTTAACAATGGCTCCGTTTAAGGGCAGCTTATTTTTTAGGTATCTTTACAGGGCAAAAGCCCTTTATTAAATGAAATTTACCACTTACCTTTTACTCACTACTTTTACTTTACTGCTGGCCTGTAATACCCGGCAAGCCGATACCCAAAAGCAAAGCACCTCAGTACCTATTGATTCGGTTAAAGGGTTGCCTCCGCTAAACGCTGCTTTGTTCCCGGTTAAAAATATGACAAGCAGTAACCTGTTAAAAGTACTACCACGTGCCACATACGACTATTTAGATTCTGCTAATAAAACACCTTACACTATTTTAGACAGCGCACAGGTAATGAAATACATTCAACCCGTTTACCCCGATTATGCCGTTTGGTTTTTCGGGCAGGTAAAACTCATCGCTTGGCAAGATAAGATCGGCGACCTGCAACCCTTCATCGTCCGTATTGATGGACAAGATTACAATGGCCTTGTATATATAGTATTAAACAAATACAATATTCCGGTTTCGAAATTTGAATTAACCGGTGGCGCTTATGATGTAATAACGGACAGCACTTACGTTATGCATACTTACTTTCATTCAAAGATCAGGAATGGAGAGATAGACTCTTATAAATTATATATGTACTATTGGGTAGGCGATTCTATTCAAAGGCCATTTAATATTGATTCGATATGCAGTAAAAGCATGGTGCAACCTGATGGAAAAATAATAACCACACGTACCGACAGCGTGAGATACACGCGCATGAAATGCCCCAGGTTTGTATTTACTGCACAAGAGCAAAACGAAACCGATTGAAAACTACGCCCAAATATATTTCGGCTTTTGCAATTGTGGGTATTATTTACCTGTCTGTTTATTACTGGCTTACCACTTTAACGGAAGATGAACCAGGGATAGGAGTGTTATTTTTGTTTTTGTTTGGAACATTAGCCGGGTTAATTGGTGGCGGCCTTTCAATACAACATGATGAAACAAAAGCATCATTAACATACCTGAGCATTTGCCTTTTTAATATCTTATTTATTATCATTTTGATTGGTGCAAACTTTAGCCCTCTTGCTTTAATATTCCTGCCTTCCGTTCTATTAGGTTTATTGATGCTTTTTCTTCACATAAAGGCATTGCGGACAATTAATAATCAAAAACCATGAGGAGAGCCACCAAATACATTTTGGCCTTTGCAATTGTTGGGATTATTTACCTTACTGCTTTCGGCTTGCATGCTTTGCTTAAACAAGATGTCTTAGGCTTAGGTTGGTTATTTATATATGCCTCTGCAATGATTTTAGCATTTATTGCTGCCTTAGCCTCAATTGTATTCGATTTTAAAAGATCTTCCTTGTTTTATTTAAGCGCTTGCTTGTTCAATCTCTCATTGGGCCATATATTTATTACAACCGGTTTTAGCGGAGTGTTCATTGCTTTTTTATTGCCTGTAATTATGGGCTTAACAATGCTCATCATGCATGTTAATGCATTGAAGCAGAAGCAATAAATGGTCTCTTACCACACGTAAATAATACAACATTTACAACAAGTAGTACAACAACTACCGTCACAAAAAACAAGACTTTTGTTATATAACTAATACAAAACATTTTGAGCTGGACATGGTGGGGTTTTCTGAGTATTGCCTTAGTGGTAGTGGTTGTAGGAAAGGGACTACATATTTGGAGAAAGAAATAAATAAAAAAGCCAATTAATATTCTATTGGCTCTTGGCTGGAATGCCTAATTCTTGCAATTAATATAGCATTGGTTTCTATTTTATAAGAAACACGAATATTGTCTTTGATAAAAACCCTAAACTCACCTTCGTTAGGCACTCTCAATTCATCTTCTCTGAATATTCTCGGGTTAAGAGGTAAGGCTTTAACTATTTTAAGTATTCTGCGTCTTACTAACAGAGCATTGGCAGGAGAACCCTTGCTTATATATTCAATAATATTAATAAAGTCTTCAAATGCTTTCCTGTCCCAATGTATGGTAGGGCTTACTTTTGATCCCATTCTTCCAGCAATGCCTCCACTTGTTGATGGGTAAGATACTTTCCTTTCTTTATCCTCTCTACCGCCTCGTCAATTTCCTTATTGTATTTTTTCACAAATTTTTCTTTTGCCTTAGCCGATGAGGAGATAAGAGCCTTTATTTTCAGAAGCATTGCATCATCATTGGTGGTCAACACCAACCTCGCCATCTTCTCTCTTTCAGTTATTGTAGTCATAACTATATCTTTTATTCAAATTTACCAAAAACATAATTCTTATACTATTCATTGGCAAAAATGTTTCAACAGTATATAGTTAAATCAAAAGCCCCGCATTTCTGCGAGGCTTTAATTCGTAATTCCTAATTTTTAATTCTTTATTGAATTAAATTCCCATTTTCTTCCTGATGTCAGCAGGTATAGCATTCTTATTTACCATAATGCTGGTTGTCTTGTATAAGTAGAAAGCCTGTGATACATAAAAATATCCTTTGCAATAATTCGATGTTCCCCAGCTGTTCTTTACTATGTAGTACTCCTGGCCCAATTGGTCTTTGGCTAAGCCGGTAATTTGCATACCATGGTCATCGGTAGTAGCAAGGTTATCGAAAGCTTCCTGGCGCATTTCCTGTGTAATTTTCTTTTGCGGTACAGGGTTCAAAAACACTGAATCCTTTTGTGCTGATGTCATGTTACCCATTTCAGCTTCCGGCTCAATAGCAAGGCTGTAGTTACGTGCAGAGAAACCTGATTCACTCACGTCCGATCCCCACTCTATAGTATAACCACTGGTAAGTGCGTTGTCGGTTATCTTTTGCAGGTCTTCAATAGGCACATTATATGCTTCGCCATTTTCAAAGTTATCAGGCACTTCTAAAATAAACTTACTGTAAAAAGGGTGGTGGGTAAATGAAGTGATCTCAACATAATCATCGGCATTAAGGCCTAATGACTTAGCAAACGATTGCGGTGTATAGGTTTTGCCCTGGTATGTAAACTCGGTAGGTACTTTGCCCATATAACCATCTAATGCGCCTTGGTATGCAGCCATCCAGTTCGGGTCAAGGTGGCCTTCCGGTAACTTAAGCATTGCATCGAGCATAGCGTGCAATACGTTATCAAGTTCAGCAAGCTCAGGCTTTTCCATAGTAGCAGGCATGCCGCTATATGCACTTGCTGGCACTACACCATACATGCGCAAGGCGTTAATTACATCATGCGGTTCGCCTCCATCGCCAAAATTGGTGTGGCCCTGGTAGCGCATATAATGTTCTGCCTTAAGCATATACATTTGGTGTATCACAAACATTTGCGATAAGTTGTATGTGCCTTTGCCCATACGCATCAATTCAGATTCTAAGAACGACTGGGTAGAATAACACCAGCATGTGCCCGAGTAAAACTGGTTCTTTACATCGGTAGCACCGTTATCTTTTATAATTGTAAACTGGTATTTGCTACCTGCCTTATTGGTTGTAGGTATATCGGGTATGGTAGATACGTTACCTGCACCCGGTTTATCGGGGCTTTGTGCAATAGCACCAGAGGCAATAAGAGCAAGGCCTAAAAGGCTGTTCCAAATTTTCTGCTTCATGAAATTATTGATTTATTGTTTGTACTCTTAACTATAACGAAATGAATAACGAGCTCACACTCTTCTTCTTTTTACCCATTAAGCCACGTGCTGTTTCCGCAATATCATCTGGGCTATAACCACATTCTTTATACAACTCCATTTGGGTACCATGTTCAATAACTTTATCGGGTATGCCAAGCCTTACAACTTTTGCGTTATAGTTATTATCGGCCATAAACTCAAGCACCGCGCTACCCATACCACCCATCAGGCAACCATCTTCAACGGTTATTACCTTATCAAAGCGGGTAAATACTTCGTGCAGCATTTGTGTATCAATAGGCTTAACAAAACGCAAATCGTAATGCGCGGCATCAATACCTTCGTCTGCCAATGCCTTGCAGGCGGTAACCGCAAAGTTACCCGGGTGGCCGATGGTTAAAATGGCAACATCCTTACCATCTTTTATTTTACGGCCCTTACCTATTTCAATTTCTTTGAATGGTTGTTGCCAGTCTACAATAACACCATTACCACGCGGGTAACGGATTGATATTGGGTTGGTAACAGAATCTAACTGGGCTGTGTACATTAAGTTCCTAAGTTCTACCTCATCCATAGGTGCCGAAACGATCAGGTTAGGCACGCAACGGAAGAAAGCCAGATCATAATTACCATGGTGTGTGGCTCCATCAGAACCTGCAAAACCACCACGATCGAGGCAGAAAACAACTTTAATATTTTGTATAGCCACATCATGTATCACCTGGTCGTAGGCGCGTTGCATAAATGTGGAATAGATGTTGCAATAAGGTACTAAGCCTTGTGTTGCCAACCCTGCCGAAAAGGTAACGGCATGCTGTTCGGCAATACCTACGTCGAAAGCACGGTCAGGCATAGCTTTCATCATTATATTCAGTGAGCAACCCGTAGGCATAGCCGGGGTAATACCCATTATCTTCGAATTCTTTTCAGCCAGCTCTACTAAGGTGTGTCCAAACACATCCTGGTACTTAGGCGGCTGCGGGCCTTTATTCTCGCCCTTTATAACTTCACCGGTATCTTTATTAAACGTACCCGGAGCATGCCAGAAGGTTTGGTTCCCTTCTTCCGAAAACTTAAAACCTTTACCTTTCATGGTAAGGGCATGCAATATTTTAGGGCCCGGTATATTTTTAAGTTCTTTTAAAACGTGTGTAAGGCGGGTAACATCATGGCCGTCAACAGGCCCGAAGTAACGGAAGTTCAATGATTCAAACAGGTTACTTTGCTTGAGCAACGACGTTTTAACCGCGTTCTCAATCTTCGATGCTATATCTTGTGCGTTAGGGCCGAACTTGCTTATTTTACCCAACAGCTTCCAAACCTCATCCTTCATTTTATTGTAACCCGGAGAGATGGTCATATCAGTTAAGTATGCCCTTAGAGCGCCTACGTTAGGATCTATCGACATGCAGTTGTCATTCAACACCACCAATATGTTCGATTTCGATATACCTGCGTTGTTCAAGCCTTCAAAAGCAAGGCCTGCGGTCATGGCTCCGTCGCCAATAACGGCAATGTGCTGGCGGTCGTTCTCACCTTTGTAGTGCGATGCCGTTGCCATGCCTAGTGCTGCCGATATAGATGTAGAGGTATGCCCTACACCAAAGGTATCGTACTCACTTTCCTTTCGGTTAGGGAACCCGCTAATACCTTTATAAAGACGGTTGGTATGAAAAATATCGCGGCGGCCGGTAAGTATCTTATGGCCATAAGCCTGGTGCCCTGTATCCCACACCAGTTGGTCGTATGGGGTATTAAAAATATAGTGAAGCGCTACTGTAAGCTCAACCACGCCAAGGCTGCCACCAAAGTGGCCACCCTTTTCCGATACCAGGTCAATAATGAACTGCCTGAGCTCATCACACACTTGTTTAAGGTCTGATTCTTTTAGTTTCCTAAGGTCGGCCGGAAAATTTATTGTGCTTAAGAGATTCTGCGCTTTATCCATCAAAAATTAGCTGTACGTTACCCGAACTTTAATAAGCGTGCAAATGTAGCTAAAACCGTCCATTAAACAAAGGGCAAAATGCACCATATTCTATATTAATTACTGTAAACCAATAGCATACATAACTCAACCCTAACATTGGCATGGATAACGAGGCGATTATGCTTAATATTGCCTTACTTACAAACAAAATACAGGTTCACCGAGCAACTTAATTCCCCTATTATGAGTTTTTTAAAACATCTTTTCGAACCTAAAAAAATAAAAACAGGTATTATTTTTATTGTAGAAGATAATACCATGTATGCAAAAACATTAGCTGCCTTTATAAAGCAGTCATTTCCTCAAATAAAGGAAGTACGATTGTTCCCCGTTGGCGAAACCTGTGTTACCGAACTTGATGCCCATCCCGACCTTATTATAATAGACTATTTTTTAGACACCCGTTATACCGATGCCGAAAACGGCCTGGAAATAGCAAAGCAAATTCGTGCCGAGCATCCTGAGATAAACATCCTTATTTTAAGCTCACAAAACGATATGAAAATAGCGCTTGAAACAATTACAACCTACAAATGCAGTTATATACAAAAAGACGAAAAAGCATTTGAGCGCGTTAAGGAAGTAATAAGTGAGGTGATATAGAGCAAGACCACTTCGATTATAATGCAATGGAATAAAAAGGTAAAGGCTGGTGCTCTAAATCTGCGAATCTGTGGCAACTCATTTTGTTAGAATGCTTAATATTGCCGGTACATATGAAAAAGCTTCTTCTCTCCATTTTCTTACTAGCATTATGCTTTACAACATTTGCACAAGAAGAAACCTTCTCGACAAAAAACAAAAAAGCAATTAAGAGCTTTACCGAAGGCCGCACTGCTTACCAAAACCATAAATACGAAGATGCCGTAAAACTGGCACAGACTGCCATTAAGCAAGATACCTTGTTTGTGGAAGCTTATGCATTACTCGGTTTTATTTATGCCGACATACAACACAACGACGAAGCCATTTCAGAATTTAAGAAGGCTGTATCAATTAACCCCTCGGCATTCCCAACCTTATTTTATACCATTGGTAATTTAGATGTAACGCAAGGACAATATGCCGATGGATTGATATACTTACAAAAATTCACATCGACCGGTGCAGGTAATATTGAAATGAAATCGGTGGCCAAAACACTAACTGCCGACTGTATATTTGGTGCTCAGGCTATAAAACATCCCGTACCTTTTTCACCACAAAATTTAGGTGCCGGTGTTAATACCCGCATGAATGAATACTTCCCAACCATTACTGCAGATGGACAAACACTTTTATTTACGCGCGAATTGAGAGACTCTATCTTCCCCGATGGTAACGAAGATTTTTACATCAGCAATAAAGACAACATGGGCAAATGGGGACAAGCCTATAACCTGGGGCGTCCGCTAAACACAGAATTGAATGAAGGCGCTCCTACCCTTTCGGCAAATGGTCGCTTATTGATTTTTGCAGGCTGCGACAGGCCCGATAGTTATGGTAGTTGCGATCTGTACTTTTCTATTCGCCATGGCGACCAATGGACGCAAGCACGTAATTTAGGCGCACCTATAAACTCCCGTTACTGGGAATCGCAACCCTGTTTATCGGCCGATGGGCGCGCACTTTATTTTGTACGTGGCCGTGTAGCGGGTGATGGCATAAAGGACCAGGATATATATGTTACCGAGCTTTCTGACTCGGGCACATGGAGCTTTCCTCATAAACTGAGTGATAGCATTAACACACCCGGCCGTGAAGAATGCCCATACATTGCTGCCGATAATCAAACCCTTTACTTCTGCTCTGACGGATGGCCAGGCATGGGTGGTACCGACATATTTGTATCGCGCCGTAAACCAGATGGAACATGGGGAACACCTAAGAACCTTGGCTACCCTATTAATAGCCCCGGCAACGAAACGGGCATTATTGTTAACCCCAACGGACAGCTGGCTTATTTTGCATCTGACCGCAAAGGTGGTTACGGAGGGTTAGATCTTTACGAGTTTAACCTCTATGATTCTGCAAGGCCTACGCCTATTACCTATATGAAAGGTAAAGTGTATGATGCAAAAAACAATCAGCCGCTATCGGCCAGCTTTAGTTTAATTGACCTGAATAGTAAAGCAACCGTAATGCAATCAACATCGATGAAAAGTGATGGAACATTTTTAGTATGTATACCGCTGCATAAAAACTATGCGCTGAATGTTGCCAAAAAGGGATACCTGTTTTACTCAGAGAATTTCGAATTGAAAGATTCAAATGCTACACGCGTGCACCCTTACACAGTTAACATACCATTGCAACCTATTGATACCGGCGCCACCATTGTATTAAAGAACGTATTTTTCCCGACCAACCAATTCGACCTGAAGCCGGAATCGCAAGTAGAATTAGATAAGCTAGTTGCCTTTTTGCAATTTAACCCGACCGTTAAAATTGAACTAAGCGGACACACCGATAACGTTGGCAACCCACAAAGCAATATCATCCTATCGAAGAACCGTGCCAAGTCGGTGTATGATTATTTAGTAGCACACAACATTTCTGCAGAACGCCTCACCTATAAAGGTTATGGCCAAACCCGCCCTATTGCCAGCAACGACAACGAAGCAGGCCGTGCACAAAACCGTAGAACAGAGATGAAGATTGTGGCGAAATAGTATTTGGCTAAATTAATGGCTTTCAAGCCATTAAACAAAGACCTGTTGCTTAGTCTCCCATGGCGTAGTGCTTATTGGTATATTTGAAAAATAAAGCCACTTTGATGAGAAAAATCACTTTCATTATTTTATATTTATTCTTCAGTATATCACTTTGTGATGCGCAGTCAGTTGGTTTGCTATGGGGCATGACAAGTACAGGTGGTGATAGTGGGGCGGGCGTATTATTTACTTATGATGCAATTACTTCACAAGAAAATGTAATACACTCATTTCCAATACCAAGAGGAACAAGGCCCTACAACACGGAACTACTACAAGCTAGCGACGGAAATTTTTATGGTATGACGAGTGCAGGCGGATCAAGTAATGATGGTACCCTATTCAGATGTACACCATCTTTCTCGGTTACTACATTAATTAATTTCAGTGGTGGTAATGGTGCTACACCCAGGGGAGGCTTAATACAAGCTTCTGATGGAAACCTGTATGGAATGACTTATAATGGTGGTACTTCAGGTTCTGGCAATATTTTCAAATACAATATTTCGTCGGGCACACTAACCAACTTGGTTAATTTCAATACCACAAATGGTGCTTATCCTTATGGTAACTTATTACAAGCGAGCGATGGTAACCTTTATGGAATGACCTATAGTGGTGGCACGAAAGGTTATGGTACTATTTTCAAATGCACCACATCTGGTACACTTACTAACCTGGTTAACTTTACAAGCACAAACGGCGCCAACCCATTAGGCAACCTGATACAGGCAACCGATGGCAACCTGTATGGCATGACATATAACGGTGGTGCAATAAACGCCGGAACCATTTTCAGATGTACCACTTCTGGCACGCTTACTAATTTGATTTTCTTCAACAATACAGATGGCGCCAGGCCCACGGGTAGTTTAATACAGGCTACTGATGGCAATTTATACGGCATGACATTTGAAGGCGGAACATCAAATACCGGAACTACTTTCAAAATCAATATAACCACAGGTGCATTAAGCAGCTTGGGCAGTTTCCCCAGTGGTGCATCACCTGAAGGCAGCTTTGTACAAGCAACGGACGGCAATTTATACGCATTGACTTCGGGGGCAGGTACAAATGGATATGGAACACTTTTCAGATGCACCACAACTGGTACAATTACTCCCTTGGTAAATTTTAATAAAACAAATGGATCAAAGCCATACGGAACTCTTATACAAGCAACTGATGGCAACCTTTACGGCGAGACATACGCCGGAGGCACTGTAAATAGCGGAACACTTTTTAAATGCAGCACCTCAGGTACTTTTTCTACTGAATTTAATTTTGGTTCAACCCCGATTGGTACAACTACGTATGGTAATGTAATACAAGCTAAGGACGGTAATATCTATGGAATGACATGGACAGGTGGATTATATAATAAAGGAACGATTTTTAAATGTACTACACAAGGCGTACTCTCTACGCTGGTAAATTTTGACAGCGTACATGGCGCTAATCCTCACGGTAGTTTAATACAGGCCAGCGACGGTAATTTTTATGGAATGACCTACGCGGGAGGCGCAAAGAACGAAGGCGTTATTTTTAAATGCACTACATCAGGCGTACTTGACACTTTACTTAGTTTCATGGGTACTAATGGGGCCAATCCTTATGGAAGCTTATTACAAGCTAATGACGGTAGCCTTTATGGCATGACGTATGATGGTGGCACATCTAATTATGGAACCGTTTTTAAATGCACCACATCAGGTACACTTACAACATTCGTCAACTTCGACAACTCAACAAATGGAGCCAATCCCTTTGGCGGCCTTATTCAAGCCAGCGACGGTAACCTTTGGGGTATGACCTTTTCCGGAGGGCCGGGGACTGATGGAGTACTTTTCAAATGCACTACATCGGGTACATTTAAAAGCATGATTGCTTTTGGAACTAACAGCATTGTGTGGTGGGGTGGCGATGGCCCATACGGTAATGTATTGCAAGCGTCTGACGGAGGCCTGTATGGTATGACGGTATGGGGCGGTACTGCAGGCGGTGGGAATGTTTTCAAGGTTACACTTTCTGGTGCCATGCTATACAGTTATAGTTTCTCTACTGATCTGGGCCCACAGGGTAGTTTAATACAAGCATCGGACGGCTACCTTTATGGCATGAGTACAGGTAGTGGCGTAAACAACGGTGATATTATAAGATTTGGCATAGACACTACATTTAAAACCTTGTATAGCCTGGAGTCAAATTTAAAATTAGGTGCCGCACCATGGAGCGATTTTATGGAGGCAATGAGTACTTCCATTATAGATTCTGTATGCACCGGTTCGGGCTCTACACTTAATGCCACCGTAAGGGGAGCGAAGAGCCCCTACACCTATTTATGGTCAACCGGAGCCACTACGTCGAGCATACAAGGTGTGACTACCGGAGGCACTTACTCAGTTACAGTAACAGATGCAAGAGGTATTGCTGTTAGCGATGTGTTTAGTTACTTAAATGTAACCACATCTATTGGGCAAGTTATATGCAAAGGAGATTCTGCACAATTATCAGCTTTGGCTAATGGAGGCGCCGGTAAGCTAACTTATAACTGGATGCCGGGAAATCTAAATGGCACATCACCCAGTGTAAAACCAATGGCTACCACAACCTATACTGTAACGGTAATTGATGGCGCAGGGTGTACAAATACCGCTACTCAAACCGTAACAGTAACCCTTTTACCTGTTGCTACTATAACCTATACTAATCCTATTTGTGTTGGTACGGCTGATACCCTATTTGTTTCGGGTGGAACAAGTTACTCATGGAAAAACACCGGATCAACATCAGATACACTTGCTGTAAACCCTACCAGCACTGCTACATATAGCCTAACCATGAGTAATGGAATTTGCTCCACAGATACCTCGGTAGTTATTACAGTTAACCCAATACCTACTGTATTTATTTCGGGCGATTCGATTATATGTGCAGGCAATACAACAAAACTAACAGCTAGTGGCGCAGTTAATTATTTATGGGAGCCATCAGGGAATACAAGTGCAAGCATTACAATATCGCCGACTTCAAACGTAACCTATACAGTTATAGGCACAAGTTTCGGGTGCATGAACTTCGCTACCAGAACAGTTAGTGCTTTCCCATCCAATGGGTTTGATTTAGCAGGCAATTTGCAGATTTGTATTGATACACCTTCGTTCAGCAGTGCATCTATACAAGCATGTATTTACAACAACAGGTGCTTACCAGTAAATGGCAGACTAATATTAGTGTTAGATACGGCAATACATATTGCCAATACAATTGCAGATAGTGTCGCTCATATAAGTGGCGATACTTTAACATGGAACTACGATAGCTTATCTGACATTGGCATTACACATTCTATAAACTTAACGGGAACTGTAAGCAACGCAACTGTAGGGGACAGTGTATTCGTAAGCATGTTCATTTCACCAACTGTTGGCGATTCGAACCCCGCCAATAATAGCGTTACCTATTGGGTAAAGGCGTTCCCATACAATTGCGTTGGCCTGCCCTTCGACCCGAACGAGAAAAGTGTTTCACCAATTGGGGCTATTGCCGATACACAGAAGCTAACGTATACAATTCATTTTCAAAACACAGGTACTGCCGTTGCTCATAACGTAGTGGTAATTGATACCTTAAGTGCTAACCTCGACCCTACCACTGTAAAGATATTATCTGCAAGTAATGAAATGACAACACAGGTTGTCAGCGGACATATCATCAAATTTATTTTTAACAATATTAACCTGCCAGATACTGCCACCAGCAAAACTACCAGCATTGGTGTATTTAGCTTTACCATTAAACCAAGCACAAGTGCAGTAGCCGGAGATAATATAATAAACAACGCAGGCATTTATTTTGATGCTAACCCTGTTATTACAACCAACAATACAGTTAATACCATTGCAGGAACCCCATTATCGGTAAAGAACTTGCCTACTCTATTAAATGTCGCCAGCTTCCCTAACCCATTTACCATTTCAACAAGTGTAGTGTTTAATACCGATGGACAACATTACTTAGGCATTTATGACGCAGTTGGCAGGAAAATTGAAAGCGTGCAATGCACAGGCAAACAATATGAACTGCAACGTGGTGATTTGGCTGCAGGAATTTACTTTATTAAAGCATTTGATGCAGGACAAAAATATGTAGCGACAGTCAAGCTTATTGCATTATAAACAATCTATGAGAAAATACCTTTTTCTCTTTTTACTATTCACTTCAATACGTGGTTTTACACAAACTACACAATTTAACTATTACACCATGACCCAGTATGGCGGAGCCAACGACCATGGCACTATACTTGCATTTGATCCGGCATCGGGAAAAGATTCTGTAATGCATACTTTCTCTTATGCAGGTACTGATGGCGAAAACCCCGACGGAGGTTTTATACAAGGGGCTGACGGCTTGCTATACGGAATGACTGCCATAGGTGGCGCATCAAAAGCAGGTGTTGTATTCAGCTTTGATATAATGACCCTGCAAGATAGTGTGTTGTTCAGCTTTAATAACACAAACGGAAACAGCCCGTCAGGAAACCTATTACAGGCCAGTAATGGTTATATTTACGGAATGACCTATGGTGGAGGAACAAATTATAAAGGTGTTCTTTTCTGCTTTAACCCGGCTAATGGCAGAGATAGTGTGTTGCTCAATTTTAATGTCACCAACGGGTCCGCGCCATTAGGCAGCCTTATTCAGGGTACTGATGGATTGCTTTATGGTTTAACACAGGGAGGCGGAACTCATAATTATGGTGTGCTTTTTAGTTACAACCCGGTTACCGGTAAAGATAGTGTAAGAATAAGTTTTATTGGCACAGCCAGAAATGCCGACAACCCTGAGTACTCGTTGGTACAAGCTTCGAATGGTGTATTGTATGGCACATCAGAGTCTGGCGGAAGCGCTGCTGAAGGCACTGTATTCAGCTATAACCCTGCCACTGGAGTTGAGGACAGTCTGATAATTAATTTTAATGGCCCTGATGGTGTTTACCCTGACTGTACTTTAATGCAGGCAAAAGACGGACTGCTATATGGCTCAGCTATTGAAGGCGGTGCCCACAACGCCGGGCTTATATTTAGCCTTAATCCTGCAAACAATAAAGATTCCATAAGGTTTAGCTTTAGCGGTTCTAATGGTCAGGCGCCCGAATCTAAACTAATACAAGATTCGGCGAGCGGTTTAATGTATGGGCTTACAAACTATGGTGGCACACACGGTTATGGTGCCATATACAGCTTTAACTCTACTAATAATGCATACACGGATATAGTAAACCTGCAGAGGTATGTTGATGGTGCTTATCCTGGAGGTTGTTTTGTTCATATACACCGCACACCAATAATTGCACATATTACTGCATCGCCAACACGGATATGTTCCGGCGCATCCGTTCAGTTTAAAGATTCATCAACTACCAAACCAACTAACTGGAAATGGACTTTTGCCGGTGGAACTCCTTCTACATCAAAAGCGCGTAATCCTTTGGTTACATATTCAACACCCGGTGTGTATCCGGTAAAAATGGTAGTTATGAATACTACGGACATTGATTCAATTACAAGGTTGAGTTATATTACCGTGCTACCACACCCGGTATTAAATATTACATCAGTAACCAATGTAACCTGCAGGGGCGATAGTGATGGAGCCGTTTCTATATCGGCAAGCTCAACAGCACCATATTATTACCTCTGGTCGAATGGTGATACAACATCCTTTATCGACAGCCTTAAAGAAAGTAGATATTGGGTTACCGTTAAGGACTCCAACAAATGTGCTTCAACCGATTCAGCGTTTGTTGGTGTGATACCTTTTGCACTAACCATAACTGCTAAAGGTGCAATATGCCGGGGAACAAGTGACACTATAAACATAACCGGCCCAATACGATACAGCTGGAGCACCGGAGATACAACAAGCAGTATTATAGTTACACCTATATCAACCCAAACTTATTCCGTCACCACAAAAAATGCGACCTGCACACTCGATACTATTGTTGCGGTAAGAGTTGATACCATGCCCTACTTTAAGGTAAGCGGGAAAGATACAATATGCTCCGGCATAAACGACACACTGGTTGCATCAGGTGCAACCACTTATTTATGGAGCAATGAAGATACCACAAGCGCCATTGTTGTTGCCCCTGTTACTAATTTTACATACACCGTTACCGGCAAAAAACTCAGCTGTACCCGAGACACTTTAATTACCATACTGGTTAATCCATCTCCTCATATTACCATAAAAGATAATTCAACTATATGCAAAGGAGTAATAGATACCATAACAATATCGGGCGGAACAAAATATTTATGGAGCACCGGAGATACCACAACAAGTATATTAGTAAGTCCTGCTACTAATAAAACATATGCGGCTAGTGCAACACTGGGTTCATGTACTACAGACACTTCCTTCACAATTAAAGTTACTCCTTTACCCAATGTAGTTATTTTGGGTAAAACAGCAATATGCAAAGGCAGTAAAGACTCACTTACCGCTATGGGCGGCACAACCTACTTGTGGAATAATAATGATACTTCACATATTCTGGTTGTGGCTCCAACTTCTTTAACCACATATACTGTAACCGCTTTTAAAGCAGGCTGTAGTGCTGATACCTCTGTTACAACAAAAATAGATTCATTATCTGCCATAACCTTCACTGGTAAAAACCAACTATGTAAAGGAAGCGTTGACACCATTTCAGTAACCGGGGGCACAAAATACCTTTGGAGTAATAGCGATACACTTAGTTCGATTTTTGTAACGCCTGCTGCTAATAGCTCTTATAGTGTTGCTATTAAGAATGGGGCTTGTGTAAAAGATACATCATACGCCATCTTAGTTTATAATAACCCGGCAATAAATATCACAGGCAAAACACAGGTATGCTCAGGAACCCCTGACACCTTAAAAGCTAGTGGTGGCAGTACCTACACATGGAGTACAGGAGCGACTTCATCAAGTATTGTAGTAACACCAAGCGTTAATATTTCTTATACCGTAACCGCTGCATCAGGTATTTGCAAAACCGATACCAACATTAACCTCGTAGTTTTGCCAAGCCCAACCTTAGCAGTAACCGGAGATTCACTGATTTGTGAAGGGAATTCAACCAAGCTAAAAGTAAGCGGCGCCTCATCTTATTTATGGGTTCCTTTTTCCGGAATAAGTTGTTATAGCTGCGCCAGTGTTGTAGCTAGCCCAACTGTTACCACTACTTACACTATACAAGGTAGTAAAGGAACGTGCGGCAATAACACAACTACAACAATCTCTGTGCTCCCAAATAATGGTTTTGATTTATCAGGAAACCTGCAGATATGCACCGATACTCCTAACTTTTCTAATGCATCTATACAGGCATGTATATATAACACACAATGCCGTATTACAAATGGTGCATTAAAATTGGTTCTCGATACTGCGTTTCATATAACGAACAGTATTGTTGACAGCTTAGCAAAAATGAATGGCGATACACTTATTTGGAATTTCGATAGTCTATCGGACATTGGTAAAACATACTGTATGGCATTTAACGGAAACATTAGCAACGTCCCTTTCGGCGATAGT
>Ga0206919_1087_pt2 | contig 22145 bp, 21 predicted proteins | sample Alteio_BWOrgHeat_67_FD_152962 | JGI IMG/M metagenome (GOLD analysis project Ga0206919, IMG submission 152962) | Enriched cells from forest soil in Barre Woods Harvard Forest LTER site, Petersham, Massachusetts, United States -... | ecosystem: Environmental > Terrestrial > Soil > Temperate forest >... | reverse complement strand
ATGCAGCTTCTGAAAACGGGGGGCTGGCAGATGCGAAGAAGCTCGACAGCCTCGCGCTGAACGATCCTTACGAGTTGGATACGCGGCTGGGCATAGCCATACAGCCCTCCCGTAATCCTTTCAATACTACGGTGAACACCGGCAATATTTATCGTACCACAACGCTGCTCTACCGGCAGAACTACGATTTCGGACAAAAGGATTCGCTGGTCACTGATTCGGTAACGTACAAGATATTTTATCCCAGGTTCCGCCTGCAGCATACGCTCAGCTACACGGGCAGCACCTACCAGTTTGTGGATTATTTTCCGGATGATTCGCTATACCGGACTTTCTTCAATGCCACCACAGGCGGTAAGGACACGGTGGCGTACGAAGATTCCTGGAGCAATATCGTGAATGAGTTTGCACTGGAGTCTTTCCCCGACAAGAACAACCTCAGCCAGTTCGCGAAGGTGGGCGTGGGTTTGCAGAACCTGTCGGGCCGTTTTGGCGACACCACCAATTATAATTTTTACAACGCCTACCTGTTGGGAGAATACCGGAACCGCACCCGCAACAATGTATGGGACATCATGGCGAATGGGCAGTTGTACCTGGCCGGCCTGAATTCGGGGGATTATTCAGCCACCATCAGCCTGAAAAGAAGACTGAGTAAACAGATCGGTGACCTGCAGGTCGGTTTTCAGAACGTGAACAGAACGCCGTCTTTTATTTTTGACCCCCGCACCAATTTCCCGGTCAGGAGTCATCAAGCATTCAACAAGGAAAACCTGACAAGGTTATTTGCGGAGTACGACAATACGCCCAATGGCTGGAAAGTGTCGGGCGAATATTTCCTGGTCAGCAACTACGCGTATTTCGACAGTTTTTTTTCAGCAAAGCAATATGCACCGCTGTTCAATGTTCTCCATGTAAGCGCGGAAAAAAAGTTCCGGCTGGGCCGGTTCTGGAACTGGTATACAGAGATCAACCTGCAGCAGGTAACGGGTGATGCACCCGTGGCGATCCCGCTGGTAGTTACGCGCAACCGGGTGGCTTTCGAGGGAAATTTCTTCAAGAACCTGTTTATTTCCACAGGGGTGGAAGTGAGGTACTACTCGAATTATCATGCGCCCAATTACTCGCCGTTTACCGGGCAATTCTTTAACCAGACTTCATATACCACATCAAACCGGCCCGATGTGAACGTATTCCTTCATATCCGGATCAAGGGGTTCAAGGCCTTCCTGCGCGTGGAGAACCTGAACACGCTCAATCCTGCTGATGGGTTTAGTTTCAACAAGTACAATTTTACGGCGCAGCAATACCCCGATCGCGGGGTATGGATCCGGTTTGGGTTGTGGTGGAACTTTATTAACTAGTAAGCGCCGGTGTTTATTTTTTGTTCCAGTTGATCCGGTATCCCAGGATCACTTTAAACACAAAATTGTCAGTGGCAGGCGTAAGTCCCCAACCTGGCCCGAAATTCAGTTCCCATTTGGGGTTGTCTTCCAGGTCATACGCGAGAAAAATAGCGTGGTTCTGTTCCGGCAACGCGTCAGGATGCGTAACGGGTCCGGTGGAACCATAGTATTCAAAACCGAGGCTGCTGCCTTTGAAAAATTCATATGCCACTTTCAGGTTGGGCTCGAAATCGGGTGCCTGGTTTTTATTGACCCCTGCAAATGAGGCTCCGAGCGTGGGGTTAAAAGAGACGTATAGCTTGTCCCACTGTTTGCCAATGATGGGCCTGATCTCCAGCGTCCAGGTGTCGCCGGAATATTCGGCGCGCTGGTAACCAAATTCTGTAGAAAGGCTTAGCCCAACTGGCAGGTGCCAGGATTTTGGCGCCATGATCCGCGGGCGGATGTGTGTACCGACTACCTGGTATCCGTAAGGAGAAGTATAGTTGGTAAACAGGTAAAACCCCAGCTCGAAATTATTGGTGATACCCTGGGTGATCTCCAGTGTTTCATGGAGCGCATGGTTGCTGGGGCGCACGCCGTCTATGAACATCTTTTGTCCATCGAAAGTGAAATTGCTGTGCAGCTCTATCTGCGTAGTGCGTTTGGCCTGCGTTTCGGAACCATACACTTGTATTTCGTAGTTATCCTGCGACAGGATCGGGCTGCAAAAAGAGATGGTTACCGCGAACATCAATACCGGCTTTGTCATTAACAGTGGCCGGGGGAACAGGCGGATAAGCTTGAATATTTGTTTCATGATGGGTTATTGCTCAAAATAGGCCAGGCTTCCGCCGACCCATTCCTTGTCTTGGTTGTATCGCACGCCGATCATCTTTCCCTTGCTCAGCCGGGCCAGGTTATTGGTGGCTACGGGACGCGCTTCTCCTTCTTTCCAGAAATAGAAGATACGTATTTCGGCTTTTGCAGGCCCATCGGGTGTTGGTACGATGTCGGCATACTGCACTTTTCGCTGTAAGATCCAGTTATGCGGATCGGTGATCCGGCTGATGTCATCGGGTTGTATATCGATCACCACGCCCTGCCCCGCAAAGGAAAACAGCGGCTTCAGCACATAGTTCTCAAGGTCCTGCGGGAGAGGAGCTGCCTCATCCAGGAAGCGTGTTACCGGTACATAGGGATGATCTATATAAGGCAGCGTATACTTGCTGATCCGGTAGAACCAGTTGGGATGCGGCACCCATTCCACGTCGAGGTCTTCCAGCAGCAGTTTCCCTTTCTCCTGCACTGCGGCATCCTGCTGTTGCAGGTCGTCAAAGATCACGCGGTTATAAATGCGGTTAACCCGTGTTTTCTTTCCGTCAGAAAGATAAAAGAGCCGGCGCCCCTCGCGGATCAGTTCAGTAAGGCAAACGGGCCTGATGCCCGTGATGTCCTGCGTGCAATAGAAATCGATCCGGGTCTTCTGATCGTGCGGCAGGATTTCAAGGAGGATCACATTTTCGGGATGATGACCGCCGAGTATGATATCGCGGAGCAGGGCTGTATACGTTTCTTTATTGAAGCCATTGAGATAGGCAGAAAAACCGGCAGGTATATCGAAGTGCCGGCGGGTAACCTCATCGTGCCATACCTGGTACGCAAACAGGCTGGGGAACCCCTGCATTTCTATGAGCTGGGGATCATAGCCGCCCTTTCCATCGTCACAGATCCCGAAGTCGAATGCAATAAAATGGCAGATATCATTTTCCCCGGGCACTTTTACATTTTCAGGGATGGCGTGTGAGGTGAGCGATTTGAAATTATGCTGGGTGATGAGGTCTACAATGCTTTCGCAGGCGGATAGCATCTTGTCGCGGAATGTTTTGTCGATGAATACCGGCGTTTCGGCTACCCGGAATTCGATGGCGCCGGGGTGCGCAGAATCCAGTTCGCGCAGGTAATGATGGTATTTCTCAACCGTGAAGGCGTTATTGAATTTTTTTCTTTCGGAAGGGATCATCAGTACCGGTTTGTACCAGGCGCGGCGCTATCAGACAAGTTCTCCCACCGCCTGGTTGAGAAAGTTAGGAAGAATATGATGATAAGTGCTCAGGATCTTGTCGGGGTCCTGCAATTGTTCCACCATGCTGCTCCATTTTTCTTCGCCATATTCGGCGATCACCGTGGCTTTTTTATCCGCCCGCTGTAAGTACATACTCATTCCTTCGGGATCCGCTTCGGGATGGAATTGTGTGCCGATCATGTATTCCGAAAAGCGGATGGCCATGATGGCCCTTTCATAGGGTACGTGCAGGCGCTCTTTTTCAATGGCCAGGAGAACGGCGCCCATGCGGTCAACGCGCTCCTTATCCGGGGCGATCGCCTGGTAGTCGCGGCTGTCTACGGTGTAAAAAGGATCGTTCAATCCTTCAAATATGGGCTCGTGATTCCCCTCGGAAAGTATGTGCACGGGGAACACGCCAAAAGCCGTGGACTTACGCCGGCACACCTGCGCCAGCTTGTAGTGACGGCACACCAGTTGAAAACTATGGCAGATGAGGAACACGTGCTTGGGTGGTTGCCCCGAGTCGGGGGCGTTCCAGGTTTCCACTTTACCGAGCCAGCCGAAATAAGCGGCTTCCCAATCGCTGCCTTCGCTCTCGAGGGGGGAACCAGGCCCACCCGTGGAGATGAATATGTCATAGCTCATATCGGGTACCTCATTCCTGAGTCTCACATCGAATTCGGTCACGACCACCTCTATATGGTGGTTGAGCGACCATTCCCGGATGATCTGCCTGATGCATCGCATTCCTTCGTTGGCTTCGCCTTCGTATAGGTCAAGAATGGCAATGCGCAGGGGTTTGTTTTCGGTCCAGTTCATCCTGTAAAATTACAAAAAACCCGGCAGGTGACCGAAGCCATGGCAGGGGTTGTGTTAATAACTGGTAAATAACTGCCGGCCTGTCCGGGCCGGGAACTTCCTCTAAAAATAACTGAGGTTTGTCTTCGGGCTCAGCGCCAGCAGGGTTTCATACATCAGCCGGATGGTGCTCTCGATATCGTCTTTGTGCAGCATCTCTACCGTTGTGTGCATATAACGGAGCGGAATGGAGATGAGCACGCTGGGGCAACCTTCATTGGCATAGGCGAAGCTGTCGGTATCGGTGCCGGTACTGCGGCTCACGGTGCGCATCTGCAGGGGAATCTTGTGCTTTTCGGCAACGTCCTGCACAAAGCTCAGCAGCTTGTTGTGAACGGCTGGGCCGTAAGTTGGCGATGGGCCTTTTCCGCAGGAGACATCGCCTTCGATGATCTTGTTGATCATCGGCGTCTGCGTGTCGTGGGTAACGTCGGTAATGATGGCGATATCGGGCTTTATCCGGCGGGCGATCATTTCCGCGCCGCGCAACCCGATCTCTTCCTGTACTGCGTTAACAACATACAGGCCATAGGGGAGTTTCTTTTTATTTTCTTTCAGGAGACGGGCCACCTCCGCGATCATATATCCACCGATGCGGTTATCGAAGGCGCGGCCTATATAGTAGCCATAGGCAAGTTCATCGAAACCTTCTTCATACGTAACCACGTTCCCGATGTGAATACCGAGGGCCTCCACTTCTTTTTTATTGCGGGCGCCGCAGTCGAGAAAAAGGTTATCGACCTTCGGGTTCTGTTCCTTCTGGTCTGGAGAGCCCATGCGGGTATGGATCGCCGGCCAGCCGAATACTGCTTTCACGACGCCTTTCTTGCCATGGATCAAAACACGTTTAGCCGGAGCGATCTGGTGATCGATGCCGCCATTGCGTTTAAGATAGATGATGCCCTGGTCGGTGATGTAATTGACGAACCAGCTGATCTCATCGGCATGCGCCTCGATGACCACCTTAAAAGGTGCATCGGGGTTGACCACGCCGACCGCCGTGCCATAGGGGTCGGTGATCCAGGTATCAACAAAGGGCTTGATGTAATTCAGCCACAGCTTCTGGCCGCCGGATTCAAAGCCAACGGGCGATGGGGTGTTGATGTATTGTTTCAGGAACTGGTGAGAGGCCGGGGTGAGGATGGATTTTGACTTTGTTTTCTTGGCTTTGGACATGATTGCTATTTTAGGAAAAGAATGGCAGTAATGCCACAGATTGCCTTGACGAGCATCTGCCCGTCAATGATTGCAAGATAATATAGAATTGGTCTTCTTTCGTGAAGCGAATAGGCGACGGCGATCAGCAGGATAAAGGGGATGGAATTGATCATTACGATCACCCAGGAGAGGTGGCGGACGATCGCAAACAGCACAAAAGCGCCCAGCCCGGTGATCACCAGCGGTATGATGATACGGAAGATGGTCTTGCGGAGACCCATGCGCACCACAAAGGTTTTAAGATGGCGGTTGTGGTCGGCGGCATAGTCTTTAATGTCGAACATGATGCACAGTACGGTGATGAACATCCAGTTCTTGAGAAAGAACCAGCCGTTGATCCAGGAGTAATTATAGTGTAGTCCCGATTGGAGTTGGCGGAAGATAACGGGGTATATCGTTACGGCGCCAGCCCAGACAAACCCGATCACGAAGGGTTTGAGCCAGCCCGCCTCCCGGAGGGTCACCTGTGGGATGCCGGGAAAGCTGAGCCCGTAATACAATACCGCCATCATAGGAAAAATGACCAGCAGAACATAATCCCAGATGTTCAGCAGGAAAAAATTCTGCCAACAGGCATGGAAAAGAACAATGGCAGACAGCAGGCAGAGGAGCAGGAGCGCGAGCTGGATGCCCCTGACTGCTTTCCGGTTATGGAAATACCAGCGCGCTCTTTTGTCTGTTACATCGCTCACGGGTGCGCCAGCATAGGCCTTGAGGTAATACAACACGGTGCCACAATAAAGAAGGAGATAGAAAAAAAAGGGATTGAGCGGAAGCCCCTGTTGCAGGCTGGCTTCCATGGCCAGCGCTACTACACAGGCGCCGTAAAAGAAATTTCCAAAGAAGAACGACCTGGCCAGGCTTTTATACAAACGGGTTATCGTTTTACGATGGCAATAACGGGGGTAGTAGTGGTGTCGCTCACGTGTTTCGCGAGATCGGTTGCCCAGAATTTAAAAGTGGAACTGTCTGTCTTGTTGCACTGGGGCTCACCGATGGAGGGGTAGCCCAGCCCCAGCCCATATGCAAAAGTGACCTGGAAATCACCTTTGAGATCGGAAGTGGCAGGAAACGCCGGTATTTTGTAGCCGACGATGAATTTGCTGGCTGAACAGTTCGATGTGATTTTTTGAACAAAGATGCTGTCCTGTATATCTCCTTCGGCGTCGGTGAATGTGATATCAAAAGTGATTGTCTGGTTGGGAAGCAGGGTGGTGGTGCTCACAGATTTCAGCGTCAATTGCGGACGGGTGGTATATTCATCCTTCTTGCAGGCGGAGATCATCGTGAGAAATACGGCTGCGATCAATACTTTTGCGTTCATACAGGAGCTCATTATTCCCTCAAATGTACTTAAAACCGGCCAACCGATCACCGTGGCAACAACCCTTCTTAACAAGATTTTCTCAACCGGAACCACGGAATTCGGGACTATTGTCAGCGAAGTGTATGCTTTCCAGCGCCTGCACAACCCGGTATACCATCGCTGGTGTGAACTGGCATCTCCAACGAGCGGGACGGCTGCCCTGCCGGCGTTCCTGCCCATTTCGTTCTTCAAGACGCACCGCGTAATGGCCGGTGAGGAAGAGGCGGAAACAGTATTTGAAAGCAGCGGCACAACAGGACAAGCCGTGAGCAGGCATTTTGTAAAGGACCTGTCTGTGTACCGCCGCAGTTTCGATGAAACATTCAGGCGGTTTTATGGCGATCCTGCGGATTGGTGCGTGATCGGGTTATTGCCTTCTTACCTGGAGCGGCAACAGTCATCGCTGGTTTTTATGGTGGATGAGTTGATCCGGCGCAGCGGCCACGAGGAAAGCGGATTTTATTTGTATGAGCACGAACGGCTGGCAAAAACGCTGGAACGGCTGGAAACGGCGGGCCAGAAGACTTTGTTGATCGGGGTAACCTTTGCGCTGCTGGACTTTGCCAGCGAATATCGCCTGGACCTGCGCCATACCGTTGTGATGGAGACGGGGGGGATGAAAGGGAGAGGAAAAGAGCAGACAAGAGAGGAACTGCATGCCCTGCTGCACAGCGCTTTTGGTGTGGAGGCCGTGCATGCGGAATACGGGATGACGGAACTATTGAGCCAGGCCTATAGCACCGGGAAGGGACGGTTTGTTTGTCCGCCCTGGATGAAAGTGATGGTGAGGGAAGAGGAGGACCCGCTGGTCATCCGCGAAACGGGGCGGGGAATATTGAATATTATTGACCTGGCCAACGTGTATAGTTGTTCGTTCATCGCAACGGATGATGTGGGGGAGGTATATGCTGATGGCAGTTTTTCGGTGCTGGGGCGGGTGGATGCATCAGATATCCGGGGATGCAGTTTGTTGGTAATATAAAACTGGCTACATTTGCCGTCCCTGAACAGGAAATAGATGCCCAGGTGGCGAAATTGGTAGACGCACTGTGTTCAGGTCGCAGCGTTCGCAAGGATGTGCTGGTTCGAATCCAGTCCTGGGCACTTAAACCTCTGTAAATAATTGATTTACAGAGGTTTTTTTATTTCGCGTGTCGTTTATGTGTCATCTTTTCCCACTTATTCCCGCTTTGGTTGACACGTAAATGACACGCCGCGTGACACAAAAAATCTTCCATTTTTTCGGCAATTTTTTCGGGTCGTCAGATGCCAAATCCAATCGCACTGATCAATTGATTCAGATTTGTAGTGATCCATCTGATCTGATCGAAACTGACCAGACAGAAGTAAATAGTTCAGCTTCGAAACCGTAAGGTGACAATAATGAATTTGTGATTTAAGAGAAAAATCTATTCGGCATGAGAGGATCCGAGGAGTAAGTTTTTATTCAATTCTTTGCCAGAAAAAGTGGGGATCAGTTTGCGCCGGAATGAGTGGGTCAATTTAATTGGATTGTGCTACCTTGATTCGGGCGCATCCGGTAAGACATGTCACTGGGCGAATTGTCCTCAGTAGTTGAAGAATAGTAGGTTGCACTTTTGCTTTGTCCCTGTGCAACCTATTATTTTAGTTATTTTGTATCATGATCGTATCTATAGCTCGGGTTGCAGCATTTATTTTAGTTGTATATATTTTATCATCCTGCCATACTTATCGTATGCTGGATGGAAGATCCAGGTCCGTATTTTTTTTCGCTGATCCTTCTGTTTTTAACGATCCTGATTTTCCTAACCATGAAATTGCTTATATGGATATCCTCGCGTTGCGCGGAAATTTTGTCAATTCTATTGGATTGAAAAGAGACCAACCGACCGAGGTATCGATAGCTATGCCGACTTTTTTTTTACTGCATGGAGATAGAGTGCTTGTTTATCCAGGGGAACGCATTCTAATTAAAAAGGGAAAGTATAATGACTTTACTTTTGAAAATGAGCAGAACCCAAAAAGAAATGCTGAATTGGGTTTTTTTAAGGTGTTTTCTGATTTGGTTTCAAGGCCCTACCTGAAAAAGAAAAGTGATGAATCTTTGGACGGTATTTTGGTTTCTGAGAAGGTACTCAAACAGGCTCTTGTGGAATATAAAGTCAGGTGTGAAAAAGTGTTTGATTCTCTTAGCCAGGCATATCATGTCTCCAGAAAATTCAAGGAGTTAAGCGGCAGCTACTCGGTGGATATTTCCCTAAGTCCAATACTTGATTTTTATAAGTACTACAAGGATACTTTGACTGCACACGGGCTTTACGACATAAAATGCGGTCAGCTGGCGGCTGTGCTTAGTTATTCTAAGGTTAACGATATTGATAATGTGCCAGCATCATTTGTAAACGACCTAGCAGATCAAATCTTGCCTTATAAGCTTTGGAGAATCGAAAATTCGGATCAATTTTGTGTATGCTTTGACGCAATAGTAAGTGGTTTTAGTGGATTGTGCAGGGATTATCTGTTGACCCAGGTTATGTACATTTCTTATAAAAACCGTATACAAGTTCCTGCCGATTATCCCTTGAAATACGAATCTATTTGCACAAGCAGCGTATATAAAAAATTGTTAGCGAATGTCGGAAGGGAACAGAGGGAAGGCGATCAAAAAGCGGCGATTTGGAAGGGAGATGGCTTGATGGCATTCAAAGGCAGAAAAATAACTGGTCTTTCAGCGTTACTTAACGCCAATAGAGGAAAGGTTCTTTTACTCGATTTTTGGGCGAGTTGGTGTGCACCGTGCAGAGAGGAGCTGCCTTATTTGACCGCTTTGTCGGAAAAATATAGTGGCAAGGTGGTGTTTATAAATATTTCGTTGGATAAGGAAATTCAACCCTGGCGGAAGTATATCATTGGGAGCGGGCCGCATCTTTTTGAAAATTATGTTTTCGTTGATTCGCATAAGTCATCCTTCCTCAAAGAATATGGAATAAACGAAATACCCAGATATATCTTAGTTGACAGGAGTGGAAGTTTTGTTAACATAAATGGACCGGCTCCAAGCAATCCACAATTCAAATTACTGATCGATAGCGTTTTAACCAGATGAAGAAGCCATTTTCTTTTTACAGGCTGCAAAATCCGATCGCACTGATCAATTGATTCCGATTTGAACTGACCAGTGTTGTCCGATTGAAACTGACCATAGTAATCCGGCTGAAACTGACAGTGTGTTTAAACCATCTCAAAATTGAAACGCTGCGGCGATTCAATTGCTCCCGCGCCTTTACAGAAAGAATTGATAGTTAAGCTGTAGTAAGTAGCCGTAGAAAGTAACCGAAAATGCGATAGAGTTTTGATCAATGACTTTTACAACTACCATCCTGCGGCCTGCCCATCTTTCCGGCTTTCAGATGCGCCGAAATATACTTTCTGAATTGGGTCATAACGGATTGCCTGGTAGCCGCCATAGCTGCCGGGTATTTCGTAGGCGATCTTGTGCCCCATGTACATCAGGCTGCGAATGGTTTCATAGGGAAATCCTGATTCCAGAAACACCGTTCCTACACCTTGCCTTTTTTCGCCTGTTGGCTCTGATGATCCCTGGTGGTCGATGCGCGGCGCATCGCCTGCTTCCTGTGCGTTCATGCCGAAATCGATCATATTCATGAGTATCTCTACGTGACCAAGAGGCTGGAAGCTGCCACCCATCACGCCAAAGCTCATCCATGGCTTTCCATCCTTCGTAACAAAAGCAGGGATGATGGTGTGGAAGGGCCGTTTATGTGGAGCATACGTATTGTTCTGCCCATCTTCCAGGCTGAAGAGTTGGCCGCGGTCCTGCAGTGTGAAGCCGAGACCATCGGGCGACATGCCGGAACCATAACCCCGGTAATTGCTTTGTATCAGCGAAACGATATTGCCGTCTTCATCGGCAACAGTCATGTAGATAGTGTCTCCATCACCCAGTGCAGGATTGCCCGCCTCGAAGCTGGCAGAAGCTTTTTGTAAGTTGATGAGCCTGCGGCGTTGTGCTGCATAAGCTTTAGAGATCAGCTCTTTCACGGGTATCTTCACAAAATCGGGATCTGCATAATATTTTGCGCGGTCTTCGAAGGCAAGCTTTTTTGCTTCCACAAAAAGGTGAATGTGTTCCGGACTTCCCCAGGCGATCTTACTGAAATCAAAGCCTTCCAGTATGTTCAGCATTTGCAGGGTGCAGATGCCCTGCCCGTTCGGCGGCAGCTCCCACACATCATAGCCGCGGTAATTGGTACTCACGGGTTCGACCCAGGTGGAAGTATGATCAGCGAGGTCCTTATAAGAAAGATAGCCGCCATTCCTTTTCATGAAGTCATCAATGGTATGGGCAATGTCGCCTTTGTAAAAAGCATCGCGGCCGCCCCGGGCGATCTTTTCGAGTGTATTTGCAAGGTTGGGATTGGTGCGGATGTCACCGCGGCCCGGAATTTTTCCGCCGGGATTATACAACTCCACTATGTTGGGAAACTGCCCGTACAGCGCTTTGATATTTTTTAATGATCCCGCTGATTCATCCGCCACCGGGAAACCGTTGCGGGCATAGCCAATAGCAGCAGATAATATTTTGTCCATAGGCATCTTGCCGAAACGGTCGTGCAGTGTGAACCATCCATCCACGCATCCGGGCACGTTGATGGGGAGCGGCCCTACAGGCGGAATGTATGTAAGCCCGCGTTTCTTAAACTCATCCAGCGTAAGGCTGTAGGGTGAACGGCCGGAGCCATTGAGGCCGATGAGCTTGCCTGTCTTTGCTTCATATACGATGGCGAATATGTCTCCGCCGATGCCGTTTACGTGCGGCTCCACCACGCCGAGCACCGCATTTGCAGCGATGGCGGCATCTACGGCGGTACCGCCCTGACGCAGTATATCGAGGCCTGCCTGCGTGGCAAGGGGCTGACTGGTACAGACCATTCCATGCTGCGCCATTACTTCGGAACGGGTAGCAAATGTTTTGCCGAAGGGACGGTCCTGCGCGAATAAGAAAGAAGGAGAGAGGAACAAGGCAAACAGAATTCGTTTCATGGGGAGAAGTGTTGTGTGAACAACTTAGCGAAATATTTTGATAATTTAAAATGATTTCAATTTGAAAAATTATCAACCTGGGGCTTTTGCATGAGGTCACCATGTTGTCAATCTGCATAGTTCACATCCCCATGGTAAATAGCTGTACGAAATTGCCTGGTGCTGAATACAAAAAGCAAGATATTACTCTTGCTTTTTGTATTGCATTGCAGTTATTTACTACCTAGTTGTCGCAATACTGCACTTCCGCAATATCATTCTTGCGCAGCATAAACATACACACGCGTGACTGTCCAATGCCGCCACCAATTGATAAGGGCAGCTTGCCTTCCAGCAGGTCTTTATGAAATGCTAACGACTCGCGTTTTGTTGTGCCGGTGATCGCCAGCTGATATTGTAACGCTGCGGCATCAACCCTGATGCCCATCGATGATATTTCAAAGGCCCGTTGCAATCCCGGGTGCCATACCAGGATGTCCCCGTTAAGTCCTTTGCGTTTATCATCCGTAGATGTGCTCCAGTCATCATAGTCGGGGGCCCTTCCATCATGTGGTTCACCACCCCCAATGGTTCCGCCGATACCTATCAGGAAGACAGCTTTATGCTTTGAAACAATGATATCTTCCCGCTCCTTTGGCGTCTTATCAGGATATTGCGCCTGCAGGTCTTCAGCGTGTATAAACGTAATGGACTCAGGAAGTACAGGACGTATGGAATAGGTACCTGCCAGCGCCTGCTCTGTCACTCGCAGCTGTTCATATATTTTCGTGACTGTTTGTTTCAGAAAATCGAGCATCCGGTCCTCTTTACGTATGCACAGTTCCCAATCCCATTGATCCACCATAATTGAATGTATATCCGATAACGTTTCATCCGGGCGCAGCGCGATCATGTTGGTTATAATACCTTCATGCATGGGTATCGCCAGTTCTTTGAGTCGCATCCTCTTCCATTTTGCCAGTGAATGCACAATAACGTACGGATCGGGTGCGTCTTTTCTGCTAAAAGCAACGGGCGTTTCTATACCGTTCAGGTCATCGTTTATGCCTGTACCTGTCTTTACATATAGTGGGGCATACACCTGGTGCAGTTGCAGTGTTTCTTTCAGCCCTGCCAGGAAGGTTTCTTTTACAAACTGTATAGCCTGTTCCGTTTGCAGGTCGGCTATTTTATGATGCATTGTTTTCATTATTTTAATTTTTTGATTGAATAAAAATAGTTTCAGCGAGGCGAGTAATCATAATTTTCCCCCGGGGGGGATTTCGCTTTGAAAAGCAAGGTGATAGCTGTTTCATAAAAAATAGGCATAAAAAAACGCCCCCCGAAGCTCGGAAGGCGTCTGTTATATCAGTTTGAGTGTTTAGTATTTACTTTCGCTGTGTAACAATAGCCTTCCGATCACAATTATTATTGCGATTATTATTCGGAAAATTATTATTGACTGTTTTCAGCATGGATGTAAATATAAAAGCAATTTTATATTCCCAGCAATTTTTTTTGGCAGATTGCCTGCAATCCCTCACCAGATATTGTTCAGCTCCGGACGGCAAACTCAAAAAACCCAGGCGTTTTTGTGCATAAGCAGATATGCCGTCAAGCCTGTCCAGTTACGAGAAGGCTTGAAAAGAGCATCATGTCTTTCATTTTTAAATAAATATGCATAGTTTTAGCCTAACCAAATATTTTAAATTCACGGTATGAAGAAATCAGCCAAAAATATAATACTGTTTATAGTATCCCTGTTGTTCGGGCTTCTATTCATTAATGCGGGTGTCACTAAATTCTATAACTACATGCCGACTCCTGCAAAAATCCCGGAAAATATGCAGGCATTTTATGGAGCGCTGATGCAAATCAAGTGGCTGTTACCCCTCGTTGGAGTTGCCGAAATTGTGGGCGGCATTTTGATTATTATCCCACGATACAGGGCGCTGGGGGCTATCATTATTTTTCCCGTGATGGTCGGCATAGTTTTAACAAGCCTGTCCTTGTCATCCGGGCTCATTTTACCGCTCGTGCTGTCTGCCATACTTATCTGGATAATGATTGAGAACCGGGAAAAGTATCTTCCGATGATCAGGTAATTCCCGCCGGCACGGTTACTGACAGTTTATTCTACAAAAAAAGCACCTTTTCAGGTGCTGCGATAAAGGGAAAGAGTTATAAGTACATCGTTATACTTACGTACCGGGGCAGGGCTCATAAAATTTACCGGCTTATGAACATATAAACCGCATCGAAGCGCCCGCTTTCGGAGAACCTGCTATTGAGCGGCCTTTAAATTAATGGCGGAAACCTTGCCATTGGCACCCGTTTCCAGCTCAAATTCAACCTTCTGGTTTTCCGAGAGGCTTTGAAGGCCTGATTGTTCCACTGCAGAAACATGAACAAAAACATCCGTTTTCCCGTCTGAGGGGGTTATGAAACCATAACCTTTGGTAGGATTGTACCATTTAACTACTCCTGTTGGCATTGTATGTATTTTTTAGTACCTAAACATAAACTTAAAAACGCATATTTCGCACAATTGGAGAAGAAAAGCGGCTCTTCGTGGCCCCCGGCCCCTGCTCCGCACCTTGTTGTATCGGAATCGCCAGAGTTGTCCTTACACCAAAAAATCAATACATTGAATTCCCTAAACTAACTTTTCATGAGAAAAACGACCGCCGTTCTGGCGTTGTTGACGGCGCTCATAATCGGAGCACCTGCGCAGAATGCATTCAGAAACTTTAATATAAATCCACCCGATTCTGTTAACCTCAGCGCCAACCAGACAGCTCTGCGCAACCAGGGTGGACGGCGTACCTGCATTACTTTTGCGGCGATTGCTGCATTGGAAGCCGCATACAAGAAAGCGGGTTACGGAGACCTTAACCTGAGCGAACAGTTCCTAAACCATATGGGCAAGAACTTTTGGCTCGATGTACCCTGGGACACAGTTCTCCACAGGGGTGCCGACGGCGCCGAGAACCAGGTGTCTGCATTCGGCGGCGGACAGGCCTGGAGTTATATAGAGGAACTGGCATCGGGATTGAAAGTGCCCGAAGAACAATATATGCCTTATGTAGGCCGCAACTATGGCCCGCAGGATTTTCCGGCTCTATCCCACGCGTGGAACGATGCTGCCTACTGGAAAACCGAGATCACACACAGTGATTTTAATCTCAATAACAAGTTCCTGCCCGAAGCGGCGCTGACGGCAGATAAATATTATTCCGTACTCGATTATGGCGAACTAGGGGGAAAAGATATCCCGTCTATGGAGGGAATACTTGCGTCTGGCCTTGAACTGACCTGGGACTGTATGATCCGCATCCAGCCGGGCACCCAGAGTGGCATTTGGCAACCCTGCACCGGTTGCCAGGGGGCAGGTCACGCGATGCTGCTGATCGGGTATGTTCACCGCTCCACGGACAATACCAAAAACTATTTCCTGGTCAAGAATTCGGCCGGTCATACGAGTTTCCCCGGCGGCTACGAGCACGTGAGCTATGCCTATGTACTGGCAAACGGCCTGAAGTGCGCGTATATCAGGAATATAAACCCGCCGGCCCGTTGGAAGGAACTTGGTTTCGTGGGCCGCTGGCACCTGGATTTCGATGGGCATCGGGGTGTACTCGATATCTACCACGTACCGCACATCGATGACCATTTTTTTTCACAGCACAACGTGCATGTAAATGACCTGCGGATCGGTTCCTTCTATGAAAATGGGAAAGCGTATAAAGTTAACGGTAGTATGAGGGGCAATACGATCGATTTCTATATAGATGCAGACAACCCGGATGTGAGATGGGAAGTGCTGGGCGGAAAGCATTTCACCTATTCGCTACTGTATGACAAAGCGCCGGTGATGGCGGGGATTCAGGTAGACCCTGATGGCAGCCTCTATGGAGGCGTTGCAACATTGGCATCGCTGCCGGCTGCGATCACACCGCGCCCAGACTTAAACCCTTTTGGTCATGGAGAGTGGTCAATCGAACTGGGACACGAAAGCGGAAAGCTGCAGATCGAAAGCAGTATTGTTGCCGCTCCGTCTGCAGCAGGATTGGTCACCAGTGATTATGAGACCCATACTGTTACCCTGCAACTGCCATCGGGTACCCATACGGGATACGGGATGGTGGAAAAGAAGAACAGAAATTACATGCTGCTCATCATTCCCGATCTTTTTGGTGCCTTCCACCCCAACGCAGGATATGTATCCATCTATCTTTTCAATTTTGAAAAAGGAACGGCAGCAGGCACCGCCGTGTACCAGGATGGCAGTATGGGGGGAGTGGTGCTTCATACAGGCGGGTTACTGTAGTAACCGAAATGACATAAAAAGCCGATGGTTGTATCTGTTCACGACCCATTCAGCCAGGGGTAGTGAATGCTGATTGGTCTCCATCCCTGCGATGGCCGGGATATGATGTCTCCCCTTATGCCGATGCGCGGTAACAGATCATTCGGCCTACCCCAATGTGTAAAATCCTCCACAGTCTGCCAGGGCACCTGTTAACGCCGGCATCCTAAAAAGAAGGCTTTTTTGAAATTTTAGCGATCCGCCTGAAAACGGATTTTTTTTACAATGGTTGCCCGGTTGATCCCAAAATAAAATAAAGTTTCGTTTAGGCTGGCACGGTACGGCCTTTGAACAGTGTGCGCTGTGGAGAACAATGTTCGTCCCGCTCAGCGGCGGAAAAAAACGGCACTGTTCGCTTAACATCATTAAAATCCTATTTATGAAAAACCTGATTTATTCAGCTTCCAGCCGATTCCTGCCGGTGGCAGCCTGCTTCTTATTACTAGCGGGATGTTCGAAAGACAGCGCACCACTTCCCGCCAACCAGCAAAGCTTTACCGTAGTGAACCTCGTTGCTTCCGATGCCACCTTTAGCGGTGCACGCGTAGACCCGCACCTGCTGAATGCATGGGGACTTGCCTTCAGCCCTACAGGCACTGCCTGGGTATCTTCCACTGGCGATCATACCAGTGCCGTGTATACCAGTACGGGTGCGCAGGCATTGCCAGCCGTTACGATCCCAACACATGGGGCAGCAACAGGTGGGATACCTACCGGCCAGGTATTTAACAATACCACCGGTTTTGTGCTTCCCAATGGCAACCCGGCAAAATTCATCTTCGCTGGTATCGATGGGGTTATTTCCGGCTGGAACGGTGGAACCGGCGCGATCACCGCCGTTGACCGCAATGGAACTTCCGTGTACACAGGCCTCGCTATCGGCGCGGTGGCTACGGATACATTCCTCTACGCCGCTGATTTCAACTCGGGTAAAATAGATATGTACAACAAGAATTTTGTTTTACAGCCGAACAGTTTTACCGACCCGGGCTTACCTCCAGGATACAACCCGTTCAACGTACAGAACATAGGCGGACAGTTATTTGTTACCTATGCACAGCCCGATCCCGTTACGCACACCGAAAAGAAAGCCGCCGGGCTGGGGTTGGTCAATATATTCAATACAAATGGCACATTCGTCAGGAGATTTGTTTCCAACAACGACAAGCTGAATGCCCCCTGGGGCATTGCTCAGGCGCCATCCGGCTGGCTCAGCGCGTCTACGGGTACCACGGTTTACCTTGTTGGCAACCTGGGCGATGGCCGCATCAACGCCTATTCTATTACTGGTCAATGGTTCGGAGCCCTGCAGAACAACGGAACCCCGATCACTATCGATGGATTGTGGTCGCTTAGCTTTCCGCCGGCAACTGCTACCGCTATCAACCCCAGTTTTCTTTATTTCACTGCAGGACCTGCAGGAGAAACGAAAGGATTGTTTGGTTACGTAACGCCGTAAAAAAAGAAAATACACAAGATAAACAGAGATGCCACAGGTTTTTCCTGTGGCATCTCTGTTTGCGGACAGTCGCTGCCCATTATTCGGTTTCGATTTAGGCCGGAGCAGGCACGGAGGATCACCTGACAACGAGCTGCCGCGCCGCCATACTTCCTTCGGTGGCTTTGTTCCAGGTGCACATTCCACCCAGCATATTGCTGACACGCCTAAAGCCGTTCTGCGAAAGAAGATAGGTGGCTTGTGCACTTCGGTGACCGTGTGAACAGTAAACGATCACGGTCTTTGACCGGTAGGCGGATAATTCATTCAACCTGCGGGCAAGTTCCTGAACGGGTATATTCATCGCGTTTCTCAGGTGCCCCCAATGACCTCCGTCCTTGCCGCTGAACTCTTCGGTCGTTCGAACATCCAGGAGCAGAACGCCCGGCTGGGCTTTTACTGAATCGCAAAGTTGCAACGGTGTGATGTTGTGCATGTTCACCGTGGATCTTTTTACGAGTGGCATCCCGCAATGGGGGCAGGTTCCCGCGGATGAATAGGTTCCCAGGTCACAGTCATCCCCGCAGGGTGTACAAACAAACGATTCGGGCTGACGAGTAGCCCCAAGGAACAGCAGGCCTGATAACAGGGCCAGAAAATGGATCTTTTTCATGGTACAAATATTATTCAAACCGCTGCGGATCTCCAATGGAGAAGGATGAACGGTGGGCCCTTATGCAGAACGAAAGGCCAATCCCGCGGCGCGAAGCGCCCGCCGTATCGGCGGTATTGAAGAGATACCTATACCGTGGAGCGAGAGTACTTCCTTTTCCGTGCGGCCTGCCAATTTTTTTAGTGTTGTTATTTTATTGCTTTTCAGTGCACGCAGGGCGGGAGCAGACAATCCGGGTACCAGCGGCTCTTTGCCGGCTGCGTCCTTTATTGCCTTTTTCTCCTGTACTTCCCATACACGAAAACGAACGATCCGTGTTATGAGGCCGAGCGGCAGGGGTTGATTGAGCGGGAACCGGATGGCCCCGCGGGAAGTTTTATAAGAGGCGAGTTCTTTCCTGAACGAACTGACACCTGAGGAAGTCGGATAAAAGCCGATATGATGTGCATAAGCGGCGAAATGAACAAGAGACCCGTGGAAAAGAAATGTAGGAATTCTGTACGAAATCGCCTCGGTAGCCATCGGCGCAGCTTTTTGAATCGTGCGGCGCATCTTTTGAAGCAGAGACTGTGTTCCGGAAGGAAATCCCTCGATATACCCGTCGATATCCTTTGGAGCAGGTCTGTTCATTCTCATGTGATGCGGTATCGTTATGCTGAATATGCTGTAGTAATTCGGTTGATGGCGAGTCGCGAAAAAATTCAACCGCTATGGTAAACCAGTCGTGTTACCTGTCCGCCGGAAGTATACTGCACATCGAGCGTGGCGGTGCTGATGGCATTGATGGAATAGTCGATCTGAACATTACCGCTGGGATTGTTATTGATGGTTTCGCTTAATGTGGTAATACTTGCAAGTGTCCAGGTTCCGGTATAGCCGTCGGAATCTTCAAAGCCGCCTTCAAAGCTCGTATTCAAGCGGTAAGTTTTTGTGTAATTGGATTGGGGACCGGTGAGCTGTTGCAATGTGCCATTAACATAATACTGGCTCAGGTGCCATACCTTAATTCCGGAACCGGTCAGCGAAGTCAGGGCTTGTTGTAAGGGCGAAGGCTCGGGATCTTTACTGCAACCCCACAAAAGACACGTACCCAGGAAGGCGACTATATATTTATGCGTTTTCGTCATTGACCGTCGGCAAACATATTTTATTTCTCTGTTATAATCGTTATATACGTTTACAAGGAGGTAAAGGAGGCGCAGACCGCCATAATATGCCCTATATATTATTGATAGTCAAGGTGTCAGGTCTCAGGCCGGGAGGCCGCATCCATCGGTTCATTCCCCCTCCAGCCGGTTGCGTAGTTGCTGCATTTGCTGTTGCAGCTGTTTCATCCGGTCCAGCAGATGGTGGATAGCCTCGATACCCGCCAGGTTGATTTCCAGGTCCTGGTGCAGCCTCGCGTACCGTTCCAGTGCTTCGAGCTGGTCGTCTTCGATGAAGATGGTTTGCTCAATGACCGTTATCTCCACCAGCCCCGATTGTGCGAGTGACCTGATAAAGGACACGTCCAACTGGTGATGACTGCAGAATTCTTCCGCTTTAATTAAGTGCGCTGGCTGCATAACTTAAAAATTAGGATGAAAGTTTTGACAATTCGGTGAAGAGTTCCTTTTCGCGGTCCGACAAGTGTTCAGGGAGCTTTACCGAATAGACAACGAAGAGATCGCCAAACCTGCCTTCTGATTTATATACCGGGAAGCCTTTCCCCTTTAACCGCGTTTTGTTTCCGTTCTGTGTGCCCGGCGCCACCTTCAGTTTGATCTTCCCGCCCATTGTTTCCACTGTCGTTTCGCCGCCCAGCACGGCAGTATACAGGCCGATCGTAGTAGTCATTGTAAGGTCGTTGCCCGAGCGCCGGAATGTGGGGTTGGATGCAATAGCAAAGGTGATGTAAAGATCGCCGGCGGGGCCTCCATTCACGCCAGGCGCACCGTGGCCCTTTAACTTGATGACCTGGCCGTTCTCTACGCCTGCGGGGATTGTAATGCGGATGTTTTTGCCATTCACGGCAAGTGTTTGCTGGTGCGTGGCATAGGCATCTGCCAGTGAAAGCTGAAGCTCGGCATTGTAATCCTGCCCGCGGAATTTGGTTTGCCTGGATCCACCGCGTGCATTGCCAAACATCGACTCAAAGAAATCGGAAAAATCACCGCCTGCATTCGAACCGGAATAGGAAAAATCGTCACCACCGAAAGGCGACTGGCCGCCATGCCCGCCTGCTTTTTCAAATTGTTCGGCATGCTGCCAGTCTTTTCCGTATTGGTCGTATTTTTTTCGTTTTTCGGGATCGCTCAGCACTTCATTTGCCTCATTTATCTGCTGGAATTTCTTGTTGGCCTCCTTGTCGTTCGGGTTCAGGTCTGGATGAAATTTCCGGGCCAGTTTCCGGTAGGCCGTTTTCACCTGTTCCGCGCTTGCATTTTTGTTTAGTCCGAGTACCTGGTAATAATCTACAAATGCCATAAGAATTCAGAATGGTTCACACGTAAAAGTAGACAATACAGCGTTGATTACCCGGGAACAGATCAGGGAGATGTTTTTCTCAGCGAGAGGATGTACCTGACCATTTCTGCGGCATCATTTGCGGCCAGGCCGGGATGAGCTGTCATCGGTACATCACCCCAGAGACCCTTGCCACCCGAAATGATCTTGCCGGCCAGGTTATCTACATTGCCTTCATTGAAATGATATTTGGCGGCGATCTGGCTGAATGAGGGGCCAATCATTTTCTCATCCACTTTATGACAGGTGAAGCAATCGCTGGCCGCTACCAGTTTAGCGCCGGCCCTATAGACCGGATCGACATCGGCGCCCGCCGCATTGATCACACTATCTGTGGGCGAGACCGAATCCGTGCTGCTGCCCGGTGAATGACAGGCTGCCGCCAGAAGGATCATAAAAAAAAGTACCTGTTTCATAGTGCTTTCAGATCATCCATGAAAAAAGCCGTCTCAAACTGTTCAGTCTGGGACGGCCGCCGCATCTCTGCGAGAATATCTTACAGGACCGCCTGAATATTGGTCACGCCCTTCATCATCCGTTTCCAGCCGCTCTGGGCGGGATCAGTCAGCTCGCAATATTCCACCTCGTTCATCTTGATACTCACATCGCTGTCGCCAGCGGCACTCTTTGCCATCCCCTTAACCGTTACATAGAAGGGTTTGCCCTTCTTATAGAAAAACAGTTCCACAGGGAAAAGGCTGTCACAATGCTTCTTCTCAAATTCGGATTCAACAGAAAAATGGAGATTGGAATCGGAATCTACGTTGATGGAACTTCTCATGGCCAGCGGCTGGCGGTGTGTTTCGTCTATACAACGATAGATCATTGCCTGCCCCACATCCATAATCCTGTCTGTTATAAAATGTAAATTTTTGTCGGCATTCATACTGATGATTTTATACATCAGAAGGTTCAAAAGGAATGCCATAAAGCGTTCAAGTGGCTACAATACAGCCAGTTGGGGAATAAATTGCACAGGGCCTGGCGCGGATGTAGCGAAAATCTGCCCAATTTCACATTTTAGCGGCAGTTATGCACATCAGGCCGATTCCAGTGCCTGGAGGATGTCATTCAGGATATCCTGTCGGTTTTCGAGGCCGGCGGAGATGCGGACCAGTCCGGGTGTGATGTTTACTGCCGCGCGTTCTTCCTCGGTAAGTGATCACGCCAAATCCCCGGGCGGCTTTTAGCCCCGCCGCACCCGCTCCTTCGCGATGGTCCTTCCAGCCGGGGTCCGCTT